>JGI24023J19991_10001810_pt1 | contig 16072 bp, 15 predicted proteins | sample Cruoilmetagenom1_FD_19991 | JGI IMG/M metagenome (IMG submission 19991) | reverse complement strand
AGCGACGAAGCAATCTGTAACTACTTGATTCTATTTAACAGATTGCCGCGCTGCGCTCGCAATGACTTAAGACTTTCAATTAATCAGAGGTTCCCTAGTTAGGACTTTTCTTCTTTAACTCATCCAGTCGACCAAGGACTCGATCAGCGCGCTCGATGTTCTTTTTGACCTGTTCATTTTCCGGGTCCAGGGTTAATGCCTTGATCCAGATATTTTTAGCCTTAGCGATTTTTCCGTTGATGTAGAGTTGTCTTCCACGATTAAGCAAGGCGTCTACGTGAGCAGGCAGCTTTTCTTCAAACTCCTTGTTAAGGGGTTTTAGTTTCTGGTTGCCAGGCATCAGTTTGTTGAGTTTGGTCAGATTATTTTTAGCCAAAGAGAGTTGATTGTCTTTTAGTAATGACACGGTGGTGTAATACAGGCTGTCGAATTCACGTTGCTTGACAGCTTGTTGACGTTGTTGCTTTTTTTGAATGGTCTGCTGTATTTGTTTATGCTCTTTAATGTCTTCAACACGTTTTTGTTCGTTGATTTCTTTTTCTTTTTGTAAATTGGCTTGTTTGGATTTCTCTTGCAGTTGTTCCAGGCGTGCCAGTGCCGAGATGGTAAAGCGGCGACTGTGGAGTTTATTGGACATGGTCAGGCAGCTGTCAGCAAGGTCCAGGTCGCCTTTCTGTAGTGCCTTTAAACCAAGATGGTAAAGTTCAGCGGCAGTTTCTTCAATATCCGCCTCAGGGTCCTGGAAAGTGCCATTACTCTCTGGTTTTATGGATTGTAATGACTCCTTTATCTCCTTTGATCTTAGCAGCCATTCAGACTTTGCCAGCAATTGCTGCGCCTGCAGGCGGCTGATTTGTGTATTCTGTGTATTCTGCAGGTGGGTGTTGATGGTATTCAAGCGGCTTCCCTGAGGGTACTTGTTAAGAGCCTGTTTGAGTTCTTGTTTTGCAGCAGGAATGTTCTGTTTGTTAATCAGTTCATAAATGGCACGGCTCCGGGTGCGGTCATATTGCTCGGCTCTTTTTTTGACTTCATTTATTTTGCTGTTAATTTCTGTAGAAGGCGTCTTTTTCTGATGCTCTTTTGCATAGTCAAGGGCGAGGCCATAGTTCTGATTTGCCAGCATTTGATCAATCTCCTCTATGCTGGGGGGCCTGGTGTTGGATAATTCGATGCAACCGGACAGGATGATAGCCGGTATACAGATATATAAATAAATCAGATGTTTCATTACACTTCATTTTCCATCGACTTCAGCAAGTTGTCGATCTTTTTTTCCATTTTAATTTGTTCAACTTCGCGGACATCGTGGACCAGGTAGGTGCTCACAGGTTTGGCCTTGCCGCGTACATGTAAGGACTGGTACTGTTGCGCAATAATCCTCCTTTTTACATTCGGGATCATATAGGTCTCTTCTGTAATCATGATTTGGTCAGTATTAGCAATAGATGCCAGTCGGGAGGCAAGGTTAACACTATCGCCTACAACAGTATATTGCATACGCGCTGCTGATCCCATATTTCCGGCAAGCATTTCACCACAATTAATCCCGATGCGGTAATGGACAGGTAATTTTCCTTTTGAAATCCTGATATTGTTTATGCGTTCGGCCATGCGTTGTATGAAGACAGCATAGGAAATAGCGTTGTAGATGTGGTCCTCATCCGGCTCCGGGACGCCGAATACGATCATGGCGCAGTCGCCGATATATTTGTCGATGGTACCTTTAAACAGATGCACGCTATGGGTGATATAAGAATAAAACTCGTTGAGAAGTTCTGCCACGGCTTGTGGTGTCATGGTTTCGGATTTGGAGGTAAAGCCAACAATATCAATAAACATGACAGTGGAGAAGACATGGGTGCCTCCCAGTTTGACTTCCTCCAGATTATTCAGAATTTCTTTGGCAATATTGGGTGATACATGGCGTTTGAATGCCGCTTCAACCTGTTCTTTTTGCAGCATGCCCTGAGCCATGTTATTCAGGGAGTTCATCAGGTAGCCAATTTCATCATTCCTGTGGTCTTTTAAATTAAGATGATAGTGGCCTTCATCGATCGCACGGCTGGCATCGAGCAAATGCTGGATGGGTTGGGTTAATTTTTTCCCGAGGAAGTACGAGACAATGATACCGATGATGATCAGTATGGTGGTCACCGTGATAATGGAATAAACGACATCATTGATGGACTGATTGATGGATGTGCGGCTGAAACTAATGAGCACGTGGCCGGCAGTGACATCCTTGAACTGCACCGGGGACATAAAGGAAACCGCATCCAGATTGCCTTTTGGCGAGTAGGGCCATTTCCAGGCCAGTGTTTTTGTTTCACTGTCCATGTGCATTTTTGCTTTACCCTCATAAGGCGCATAAGAGTCAAACGGATTTTGCCCGGAACTGGCCAGCAATTTGTAGTCGGGAGAATAAATTGCGGTACCCAGAATGTTTTCAGAGGTTGCAAGGTTATAGGCGAGTATCTCCAGCTGCAAAACATCGTTGGCTAGCAGTAATTCCTTCGCCGACTCGGCCATTTGATGCACCACGGTTCGACCGGTTGACTGGATTTGCAAGTTAAGCATTTTCGTCTGGTTGGTTACGATCAGGGCACCCAGTAATGACATGGCCAGCGTTAACAGTATGCCAATAGCAATCGCAAGTTTAATTCCAATCGGGATATGTTTGGGAAACACTGCCCGAATCCAGCGATTTCTATCGCTCCACGCTGGCCGCTGAGATGGGTCAGAGCTCTCTGCTTTATCAGTTACATGGTTTTTACTGGTTTTTAACATATGCCTGAAATGTGCTGAGTATCGTTATCGTGAATAAATTTTATCACAATCTTCTCTAAAAGATTATTTTATCTATATGAATTTTCTATATAAATAGATGTATAGTATTTGCAATAATTGTTTAATGCTATTATATCATCCGCGCTGTGTAATCATAATAAATTATCCTGAATAGAATATAAAATTATTAAGGTAATGATATTGTTATGAAAACAGATATCTTTTTTTCATCCGTGCACGACCCTGTTTTAGCCGTTACAATACCCTCCTTTTTATATTAAGCCTGAAGGATAGACCAATGACTTTGATTCGCCCATTTAAAGGATTGCGACCTCGTCAAGAGTACGCTACCGATGTAGTTGCACCTCCTTACGATGTGCTCAATACCGCAGAGGCACGCATCAGGGCGGAAGGGCGTCCGTATAGCTTCCTGCATATCTCCAAGCCCGAGATTGACCTGCCCGAAGGGATTAACCCGTATGATTCGGCGGTTTATCAGAAAGGGGCGGATAATCTCAAACGTCTGATGGACGAGCATATTCTGATGCAGGAAGAGAAGCCCTGTTATTATGCCTATCGACTGGAAATGAATGGACATGAACAAGTTGGCCTGGTCGCCGTGTCCAATGTTAAGGACTATGATAGTAACCGCATTCGTAAACATGAGTTTACGCGCCCGGATAAAGAAGATGATCGTACTCGGCAAATAGATGTGCTGGATGCCCAGACGGGACCTGTATTTCTGACGTATCGACACCATCCTCAGGTTGATACAATCATGGAGGAGGTGATGACATCTGCTCCGGTTTATGATTTAACCGCAGATGATGGTGTGAAGCATAGCTTGTGGGTGATTGGTGATAATACGCAAGTGCAGCAGCTGACTTCACTGTTTGATGCTATGGATTACCTATATATTGCTGACGGGCATCATCGTTCGGCTTCTGCATCGCGGATAGCGGCCATGCGTAAAAAAGAAAATCCTGATTATACGCCCGATGATCCATGCAACTATTTTCTCTCTGTTATTTTTCCTGATAATCAAATGAACATTCTTGATTATAATCGCGTGATCAAGGACCTGAATGGTCTTAGTACAGAAGAGTTTATTAAGAAAATAGCGTCTGCATTTGGTATCTCTGAATCCGATGAGGCAGTTAAACCAAGCCATGCCGGACAATTTGGTATGTATATGCAAGGCCGATGGTATCGACTGGATATCCATGCAGCCAAGGTGCCCACTGATGATCCCGTTGCGCGACTTGATGTCAGTTTGCTGGCTGATAACCTGATTGATCCCGTGCTGGGGATCAGTGATCCGCGCCGCGATAAGCGCATAGATTTTGTTGGTGGGATTCGTGGCTTGCAGGAGCTGGAGAAGCGGGTTGATAGTGGTGAAATGGCAGTAGCATTCTCTCTCTATCCGACCAGTCTGACAGATTTAATGGCCGTCGCAGATGCTAATAAGGTCATGCCTCCAAAGTCCACCTGGTTCGAACCTAAACTGGCTGATGGTCTGGTTTCACATTTGCTGAGTGATCGTTAAGTCGAGCGGGGTCAGGTTGCCTGAGTGATAGCCCAGGATACAGTCAGATCCTGGTGGATTTTAGGGGATGACAGTTAATGACTTGTGATACAGGTTAATTCATGCGAAAAAGCGTCTGTTAATCTTCATCACCTTCAAAGTCATAGTCCATAATTTCCTGCGGTTGTTGCAGGAAATTCCCCTGGATATAGTTAATGCCGCACTGCCATAGTACCGCGAGGCTGCTGGCGTCTTCGACGAATTCTGCAATGGTCGCTGTTTTCACTGATTGCGCCAGTTCGGTCATGGATTTAACCATGGCCTGGTTTTCCTGGTTACTGGCCAGGTTGCGCATGAACGAGCCGTCAATCTTGATATAGCTGGTTTGTAAATGTTTGAGTATCTGTATGGAGTTTTCACCCACACCGAAGTGCTCCAGGCAAAAGCCGCATTTGAGTTCTTTCAGGCCATCAACAAAGGTTTTGGCATGACGTAATACATTGTTGATAGCGTTTTCATGAACTTCAAAGACCAGTTTACTCGGGTCAATTTTGGATTTTCGCAGGACTTCGGCAATCCATACCAACATATGTTCATCCGTCACACTGGTGGATGAGATTTTGATGAACATGATGGTGTCCTTGCCGGATAAAATCCTGTCACGTAGTACTTTTATAGCATTGACGATGACCCATCGGTCGACTGCAACACTCATACCGTGTTCTTCTGCCGCAGGTATGAACTTCGAGGGTGAGACAGGATTGTCGTCTTCATCAACCATGCGAAGCAAGACCTCGTACCTCTCGGAAGTTTCTCCATGCAAGCTGGCGATGGGTTGATAGACAAGTGAAAAGGCATTGTGGTTGAGAGCATGTTCAATGGTTTTCGACCAGTGAATGTCTCGTTCCCTGCTGGCTTTTTCATCGGCAATCGGGTTATGCAGGTGGATACAATTTCCGCCGTCCTGATGGGCCAGTTCACAGGCAAGATCGGCTTGTGAGATAACATCGTGCGCATTATTGCCGTTGGCGCCGAACTGGCAGGCGCCGATACTGCAAGTGAAGGTGATGGATTGTCCTTCGACTTCAGTGATATGTGATTCTATGGCGGTTCGAATATTATCAGCCAGTCCCATGAGCTCATTGGTGTCATTGATTTCGGTGGCGATAGTAAAGGCCGTATCGCTAAAGCGGGCAGCCATGACATTTTCACTGAGTTCGTTGCGAATGATGTCGGCAATATCCCTGAGTACGGCATCGATTCCGGCGATCCCCACCGTCTCTTTAATGAACTTGATATTGTCAGGTTCCAGGAACAGTAACGATCGGCTATTTCTGTCTTCCCGCGCCAGACGAACCATATTTTCCAGTGTTTCGATAAAATACTGTCGATTGTACAGGTCAGTTTGTACGTCTTTTTTGCTCAGGAACTTAAGCTTGCTCTCAAGTTCCTTGTTAAGAGACTGATCGCGAATAATGATCTGGGTGCAGGGCTCACTATCGATACTGGCAGGTGAAAACTCCATTTGTGCGCGGAATGTTTTGCCGTTGGGCCGCATTCCGGTGACTTCAAGAGCACGTGTCCTGTTTTCTCCCTTGCTGTACATGCGCAGATATTTTTTTAGCTGCTCATGGTCTGTTTCACTGACCATATCCATGATAGGTGTGCCTTCGATCTCCTCAAGATTAGGGAAGCCAAAGGTGTCGAGGTAGACCTGATTGGCATAAATATGCATCCCCTCATGGACGTAGGTAATCGCATCCCGGGAACTGTCCAGGAGGTTATGGCAGCGCTTTTCAGATTCCCTCAAGGCAGTTTTACAGGTTTGCATATTGCGTAGGCAGGAGGCTACTGCCATTTCACGTCGGGTGACCAGCTGCATGTGGTTGGGGGAGTCCTTGCAGATCATATCGCGTGCACCCGCCGCGATAACCTCTTCACGAATTTCAATGTCGTCTTCGCTATGAGTAGCGAGTATCACAATCGATGGGTCAATTTTTTGGGTGCTACTGATGACTTCGGTCAGGGTGGGGTCGACAGAAATAGCAGAGCAAAAAATCATATCGTGTGAATGTGGAGAGAGGATTTCCTCGAGATCCTCAAGACTTTCTACATATTGCATACGCACAGCGATGCCTGCGTTCTTGAGAATGCTGACGCAGGATTCGGCTTCATTGAGCGTGTCATCAATGACAATAAGTTTGAGTGCTTGATTGCTCACTCGTAATCCTCCTGATATGAGGTTTTCCCTTAAAAATATTAAAGCTATTTTTACATTATTTTATAGTGTTTGACCAGAAAAAGGAGCTGTTTTTTCTTATCTTTGCGCTTTTAACCGGCTAGTTTAAATTAGTATTCCTGTAGAGGGTAACGGCCGATAAACAGGGATCATGAGATTTTTCGGTGTGGGTAGTGTTATTGAATAAGCAGTCACTACTTGCGCCTGCATGACAGGCGCTATATTCTAGGATAACAGGTAGCGGAATTTAAAATTTTCAGACAGGAGTGTTCTATGTCAATGATCCAGGTTCGCGAGGAAAATCCCGAAGATATCAGAGCGATCGATGTTGTTCATTTGAGTGCCTTTGAGGGTGATGATGAAGTTGGTTTGATAGGTTCTTTGCGTTCATCTTCAGGCTATGTTTCGGAGCTTTCACTGGTGGCAGAGTTTAATGGGCGAATTGTCGGGCATGTGATGTTGACCAAGGTGCGCTTGTTACAGGGAAGCAAGAGCCAGGATATCCTGGCGTTGGCACCCATGGCCGTTGTTCCTTCCCAGTCGCATCGCGGTATTGGATCCGAGTTGGTACAAGCTGGCATTGAGCAGGCGCGTCAATTGGGTTACAAGGCCATTGCCGTTGTGGGTCATCCCGAGTTTTACCAACGTTTTGGCTTTGACAAGGCCTCGAAGTGGGGTCTGGAGACCAATCTGTCTGTTTCAAATGAGTTGCTGACAGCGTACGAGCTGAAAGAGGGAACTCTCAAAGAGGGCGGTAATGTGATTTACCCATCTTTATTTGACTGTGTTTATTAAGCACCTCTGACCCCATCATGAATTAATCAGAGGTTCTTTAAATGTTGCCAGCAGTCAGCTTGCCTGGACATCTTGCTCAGGGGTCTTTGATTTCCCACTCATTGGCTTGTGAGTCCAGGTCTTGTTCAAATTGCTGTTCTTCCCTGGAATTAACGTGAGCATACTGGAAACGAGAGTAGTTTCCAGTGTTTTCAATAAGACGAGTCAGCTGTACATTCATCATTTTGCCGTGATCGTTGAGGATCAGTGCATCTCCCACCTTGTAGTGCAGGGACGGTGTCAGTAAGGTAGCCGGTTGTTTTATGGCCTTGATTTCCGGGAGGCTCAAACAGCTGTATTCCTGTTTCTGGCTGGCCCGGCCTTTCATGAGTTTGGACTGCATCGTCAAAGCGTTGGGTGACAATATCTGTATGCCCAGTTTGAGGCCCTGGTTGCGCATGTACTGCATCCAGCGTACCACGCCGATACGCCAGTTATGCTCGCTACCGTTACTGGATTCGCGCAGCCCTACGATCTCTCCAATTTGTGCATTTGAGCTTCTGTTATGATCCCATAACAGACAATAACCACCGGCACCTGCATTCAGTGTCTTCCATGGATAATAATTATAGGTGGGTTTGGGGATATTGTGACCACTAGTGTCATTTAATTGGGTAAGATGAATATGAGTACTGTTACCTTCCCAGACGCTTTCGCCATCGGCTTCACCTGCGACCGGTTCGATAGAGAAGGTGGTATGGTGAATATCCAGTGGGTTTTTTGTATCATCAATAAAGCTGCTTTCTTCTTCCTGAGGGGTGTCTTCGACAATCTCTTCCTCGAACGGCTGGGTGCTTTCCTCAATGAGATAATGCGTGCTGTTCAAGCCGATACTGATGTCTAAGCCACCTTGCGATGTAGAACGGGAAAAACTGCGTTTCTCTCGGGTATCCCAGGCATTGATTAATTGTCGGTAAAGCGCTGATTCCTTGATGCGGTTACGCTGACTTGTAGAATCTTTAACATTAAAGGTGTCCTGCGTCTGGGTCAGGAGCAAACGTAATTGTTGTGTGAGTTCAGAAGTATCGATAAAGCGACAGATGCAGTCATCCAGAGACTTTATCAGATTGAATTCCATCGCTGGCTTGTCCTGGTTGAGACAGCTGACAAAATGGGCTTCACCTTTGGTTTCCGTGTCTGGATTAATTATTCGACAGCTATCCGAATAGTCCTGCGCCATTTTTTGCACCATCACGATTTCATTTTTACCCAGGTGATACGGGTTGGATAGTGACAGCAGCAGTATCTGTTTGTATTTTTTTTCTATGCTGGTGTTCCCCAGGGATTCGATCGGGGTTTCCTTAACATCTAGCTGATGCAGGTTTTTTTGCTCTGCTATGCTATAGAGAGTATGGATATCAAGCCAAAGCTGTGAAGGCTCGGGTGCATAGATCTGGTAATGGCTCAGCTGCAGTTGACCCAGCGAGTCCAGTGACATGTAGAACGCAGTCGTCAGTGCTTTTTTCTCATAAAACCGATTGCGCTCCAGTAAGTCGGCAATGGCGATTTTGTAGGAAGTCACCAGCTCGGAGTACATTGCCAGCGTACGGTCTACATATTTCAATGCGCGCTCGTTGAGCGGGAATGATTGTCCGAGATAGTTTTTTTTCAGGGCATTAATGCAGAAACAAAAGGTAGGATAAAGGCCATCCAGTGCCTTGAGTCTTGCGGGTGCGGCTATCTTGACACGATTAATATGTGACAATACAGAAAATAGTTGTTTGGTCGTCTCATCAGTGTCGCCCAGTGGCAATGACTCGACCCATTCAGCTACCTGCCTTGGGCGTGTGTCAAACCAGCTTTTTTCATGCTTTATTTCTGGGATACGGAGATCAGATGGACTGGGCATTTTGGCCACAGAATCACTCCAGGTTATCTCTAGTTTATTAATGTTCGTTTCTTGCAGGTCGAACATTACACGGAAATGAGTGCTTTGGCCAGTCCTCTGCGCAGTTTGTCGGGTTTTAAGGACTTATCCAGGTATTTTCCAGGATGATACAGGTGTTTTTGCTGTTTCTCCGGCCACTTCCCGGACCAGTCTGGGGACAAGATAGCCGGGTAAACGGGTTTGTATTTCCTCGATCAGTTCGAGGGCCTTTTCTGTGTCGACATCAAAATGAGAGGCGCCCGACACTGGGTCAAGACAATGCAGGTAGTAGGGGAGGACACCTGCCCTGAACAAGACGTGGCTCAGCGCGATCAGTTCATCACTCGAATCATTGATACCTCTGAGTAATACTGACTGATTGAGCAGTGTGATGCCGGCCTGTTTGAGTCGCCCCAGACTTTCAGCCACACCCTGGTCAATCTCTTGTGAATGATTACTATGGATGACCATCACCATGTGCAAGCGACTGTGTGTTAACCAGGATAGTAAGTCGTCACAAATACGCTCGGGCAATACCACCGGCAAGCGCGTATGTATCCGTAAAGTGCTGATATGTGGTAATTTATCAAGTTTTCCAACCAGGTGGGAAAGCCGTTCATCAGATAACGTGAGAGGATCACCCCCGCTCAGAATGACTTCGTGAACATCGGTATTGGCTTGCAGATAACGGATTGCAGAAGACCAGTCGGCGCGTGCTGCATTGGCCTCAGCATAAGGGAAGTGACGGCGGAAACAATAACGGCAGTGTACCGCACAGGCACCCGTTGTCAGCAGGAGGACTCGCCCATGATATTTTTGCAAAACACCATCAGCCACAATAGCATCCTGGTCGCCTACCGGGTCCATTAAATAATTTTGCACCTGAATATCTTCATCTGTCGTCGGTAGTACTTGCCTGAGCAGGGGATCATGACTATTCCCGACTTGCATGCGATCAGCATATCCTCTTGGAATCTTTAAGGAAAATTGCTCGCAGGCGGTTCTGCTGATAGCTACCTGATCGCGTCTGAGATGAATGTAGTCAAGGAGCTCATCGACTGTTTGCAGGGACTGGGCCAGGGCTTGTTGCCAGACAGGGGTCTGCCGTATTTTTTCTGTTCGGGTTATCATAGCCTGATTAAGCATTTTGTATTGTTAAGGAACGGGTAGAATAGCATGGCATCATATAGCACAAATGAGTTTAGAGGTGGTTTAAAGATTATGTTAGACAATGACCCCTATGTCATTGTTGAAAACGATATCGTCAAGCCGGGTAAGGGACAGGCCTTCAACAGGGTCAAGGTACGCAATCTCAAGACAGGTCGTGTCATCGATCGTACATTCAAGTCAGGCGAGTCAGTTGACGCGGCTGACGTCATCGATACCGACATGCAGTACCTGTATAACGACGGTGAATTCTGGCACTTCATGGACCCGAATTCCTTTGAACAATTGGCGGCCAGCGAGTCCGCAGTCGCGGATGCCGCTAAATGGTTAAAGGAGCAGGATACCTGCGCAGTGACACTCTGGAACGGTGTACCATTGACGGTAACGCCGCCCAATTTTGTTGAACTTACCGTGGCGGAAACGGATCCTGGTCTGAAAGGGGATACCTCAGGTGGGGGCGGTAAACCCGCTACTCTGGAGACCGGCGCCGTCGTTCGTGTGCCCCTCTTTATTCAGATTGGCGAGGTCTTGAAAGTGGATACACGTACGGCAGAGTATGTTTCCCGAGTAAAGGAATAATAACGGACTTGATGTGTGTAACGAGTCACTTTGATTGAAACCGCATGATCAATCATCATCCTGGTGGCCAGCTTCTGAGCTGGCCATATTGCGTTGTCGTGCCGACTTACTGGCCAGGATCAGAGATTTTTTTGCACGCCTGGATGTACTCGAAGTAGAGACTCCTGTTTTGTCACATGGGGGTAATCCGGACGTCTACATAGAGAGTTTTAGCAGCCACACTGTCACCACTGAGGGCGAGCAAACCTTGTACCTGCAAACGTCGCCAGAGTTTGCGATGAAGCGCCTGCTTGCAGCTGGCAGTGGTTCGATTTACCAGATTTGCAAGGCCTTCCGGCAGGGAGAACAGGGCCGTTACCATAATCCCGAGTTTACAATGCTGGAATGGTATCGCCAGGGTTTTGATCACCATCAACTTATGCAGGAAATAGAGGCCTTGTTGATCTTTTTGGGTTTGATGGAACCTGGAGCCTCGATCAAAAAAATCAGTTATCAGCGCTTGTTTGAGCAGCATGTCGGTGTGAATCCGCATGCGATAAGTATTAATGCATTAATTAACTGCATCCAGGAACAGGCTATTCCATTACATGCCAGCCACATCAGTCAACTGGACAAGGACGATTTGCTGGCTTTGATACTGACTCATGTTATTGAGCCGGCCATCAGTCATGACGGGTTTGTATTGGTTTATGATTATCCCGCCAGCCAGGCATCGTTGGCACGGTTGAGTGACGGCCCTGTTGTCGTTGCCGAGCGCTTTGAACTTTATGCCAATGGTATTGAATTGGCGAATGGCTTCAATGAACTGACGGATGCGGATGAGCAATCACGACGATTTAAGCTAGACTTAGACTCACGCGAACAGCGAGGACAGCAAAAAGTCAGCATTGATCATTATTTTGTCGACGCACTCCGCGCAGGGTTGCCACCCTGTGCAGGTGTGGCCCTAGGATTCGATCGACTCGTCATGCTGGCAACAAAAAGTAAATCTTTACAGGAGGTTATACCTTTTCCGATTGATTACGCATAATTAATAGAGGGAAGGGCGAAATTTTAAGATTTATTTAATATACGTGAAATACACTTAACTTTGGGATATAATTCACAAATATTAAATGACAGAGGTGGAGTGATGCCAATATCATCTCAAAAAGAAAAACGTTGGAGCATGCGTCGAGAAATTTGTACCGACGTAAAAATTATTTTTAATCATCGTAGTTATTATGCACGCACGCATGATATTGGGCTGGGGGGTATGTTCATTGACCTCAATTACGTCTTGATTCCTAAAGGCATCCCCGTAAAAGTGATCATGTTACAACATAAAAATAACGAGGAATACGTTAGCTTTCAAACGCGTGTCACCTATGTGACACCCAATGGCTATGGCCTGGAATTCCAAGGGTTCGGGATACACGAAGTCCATCTGTTACAGGATATCTTATACGAATCACCATACGAGGTTGTGAGGATGGCCTAGTCGGGCTTGTGGTCGAGGCGAGCTACGGTGCTTGCCAGCATAGATCAGGATAAGGCAGGGCAGACACTCTTATTGGGTGGTGGCTATTGCTTGTCCCATCTTTACCTTGCTGTCGTGTTTAAGATCAGCAGTCCATTCCAGTTTATCCTGCCCGAACAGAATAATGACAGTTGAACCCATATTGAAACGGCCCAGTTCTGCGCCTTTTTCTAACTTTATTGCCTCACTGCCACTATAGTGGGTATCGGTGACTTTAAGTCCTTTGGGAGGAGTAATTTCTCCCGCCCACACTGTTTCGATTGAACCGACATTGATGGCGCCAACCAGGATGACGGCCATCGGTCCTATGGCCGTATCAAAAAGAGAGGCGACACGTTCGTTGTTGGCAAATAAATCAGGGACACTATCGATCAGGAAAGGGGCCACGCTCAATAGTTTGCCGGGTATATGTATCATCTCTTTCAATGTGCCANTACAGGGGATGTGAACACGGTGGTAGTCACTGGGTGACAGGTAAATAGTCGCGAAGTGCCCATTTATAAAAGGCNGGGCGCGTTCTTCAGATCCACCGAGTAGCTCTACCAGTGAAAAAGAATGACCTTTTGCCTGGAATATTTTTCCATCAACAATCGCGCCTGCCTGGCTCACCGTGCCATCAGCCGGTGAGCAGATTTGATCTGCTCCAGCAGCGATGGGGCGAGCCCCTTCTTTGAGTGCACGCACAAAGAAACTATTGATGTTCGGGTGTATAGTGCGGTCGGTGTAATCGGGATCCAGTGCTTCATCCACATTGACTGAATGCCGGCGTATCATGAAGGCCATAAAGCGATCCCGCAACGGGAAATAGCGGGTATGCATCAGGAAATAGGTGATGCCGGATAACAGTCTGTGAGGGACGATGTACTGATGAAACAGTACCTTTAAACTTTTTTGCATAGGACTTCCGCAGTTCAATGGTGATGGTGGTGCTCGTGTCCCTGGTCAGGCTGGCGTACTTCCAGTCTGGCAGGCACCTTGCCGATCGAGGGTATGGTGAATTCGATGTCGACGCTATCGCCGGTTTTAAGTCTTCGAGATGGCTGCATTAACATCAGATGATAGCCACCATGTTCCAGTTTCAACTGGCCACCGGCAGGTACTGTTAATTGTTGTTGTCTTTGCATGCGTGCCATGCCTTGATCCTCCACCGTACGATGGAACTCGATTTTATTAAACACATCACTGCTTGCCGAAGTAATGTTGATTGCCCTATCGCTGTTGTTATTAATCTGCATGAACCCGGCCAGGACCCTGGCATTGGGGGGACCTTCCTGTATCCATGCCTGGGAGATAGTAATGGCAGGGGTGTCGCTCATTGCAATAACAGGTAAAGATGAAGCCAGTATAAACAGCAGGCAGATGCATTTTTTTATCATGATTATTTATGTTCCAGATAATTAAATATGGATTGATAATCCTTGAGGATCTCGGTGGCATTATGCGGTGCGGAAAAAACAGCTTTCAAATGACCCTCTGGGTTGACCATCAGGATGGCGGAACTATGATCAACGAGGTAATCATTGTTATCCTTGTTTTTTTCGGTTTCATCTTCGTTTTCACGACGCTCAAAAATGACACCCATTTGTCTGCTAAAGATTTTTATATCATCCACTGATCCGGTTATACCAATGAATGCAGGATCATAATACTGGACATAGTCTTTCAAATGTTGGGGCGTGTCTCGCTGGGGATCAATAGAGGCCAGCATAAAACGCGTGCGCGCAAAGAGTTCGGGTTGTTGTGACTTGAGCGTTTTGGCCATTGTCTTGAACTGGTACAAAGTGGCAGGACAGATGTCAGGGCAGTGTGTGTAACCAAAAAATATAAAGGTATAAAACCCCTGCAATTGTTCGAGTCCAAACGCTTTTCCATCGTGGTCTACCAGGCCTGAAGGGTTGATGGACTTGCCCGGGGTCAACAGCGTGGCCGTAGCCAGCTCAGGCGGTGGAGTGGGTTGTTGGTTACTCAATGACAGGACAGCGCCGCCAATACTGGCAATAATCGCCAGGAGTACATAGGGTAACCACGAAGAGCGCTTATTGTTTTGTTGATTTGCAGGCATAATGTCTATTTTTAAGATAGAGTGAATATCAAGGCGTAATCCTAACGCATTGCTTTGGAAAGGAAAAGGTAGTTGTCGTGAATATGAATAAAAAACAAGCCATTGAAGACCTCCTGACAATAAAAGACTTTATCCGCTGGGGTTTTAGCCAGCTTAATCAGTCCGAGGTCTATTATGGTCACGGTATGGATAACGCCATGGATGAGGTGTTTGCCCTGGTCTTGCATGCCTTGCATTTACCCCATGATATCCCTGATACCTACCTGGATGGGCGTTTAACAAAGGACGAGCGCGTAAAAATAAGTGATTGGATAGAACAACGCATCAGTCGGCGAATACCAACGGCTTATCTGACGCATGAAGCCTGGTTTGCACAATTGCCTTTTTATGTCGATGAGCGGGTGTTAATACCCAGATCGCCCTTCGCTGAACTCATTGAAGATGCCTTTACACCCTGGATTGATCCCGACAATGTCCATTCCGTGCTGGATTTATGTACCGGTAGTGGCTGTATCGCCATCGCATGTGCCTATGCATTTGTCGATGCGCAGATCGATGCTGTTGATATCTCCGCCGATGCCCTGGATGTAGCCAGGATCAATATAAGCAATCACGGTGTTGAAGAGCAGGTGGAGGCTATTGAATCCGATGTTTTCCAGCGTCTTGAGGGGAAAAAATATGACCTTATAGTCAGTAATCCTCCCTATGTCTCAGCTGACGAGATGCAGGGGCTTCCACAAGAGTACCTGCATGAACCGCGACTGGGCCTGGAAGCCGGGGTCAGGGGGCTGGACATCGTTGACAGAATTCTCAAAGAGGGAGCGCGGTTTTTGCATGAGGGCGGTATCCTGATTGTCGAGGTGGGTAACAGTCAGGAAGCCGTGATGGAGGCATATCCAGAGGTACCCTTCCTGTGGCTTGATTTTTCCAGGGGGGGTGAGGGCGTGTTCCTGCTGACGGCAGAGCAGTTATCCCGTATCCACGACTAGGCCATCTGTTCGTATGGGAAAGATATTTCCTCTAGTGTCTGTTCAAAGCCGATAACTCACGATGCAAGAGATCTTCATTGCCGGTATTCAATTCAACAATTCGGCGTAAATGGGTAATGCTTTCCAGGTCGATATGATCACAGCGAAAGCCGATATGATCATCTTCAATATGGGCAACGGTTGCTTCCATCTGTATGACGGTATCTTCTGATAACTTGATATCGAGTTCGAAGCTTGAATCGAGTGCAAAATCCCACGATGACGGACGTTGAACCAGTGCGCCTTTAAGGGAGATATCGAGGAGTTCGGTTTCCCATTGATTATCCTTGCCGATAATGATTGATTTAGCATCGAAAATGATGCGACTGAATGCCCGATGTTCCTGTTTTTGATTACTCATAGTCAATTACCTGTGTCATTAATCCTGGATGAAAAACAGTATATCCATATCACCTACCTGAATAGTATTGCCGTCTTGCAGAGTCACGCTGGCATCGCCAA
>JGI24023J19991_10001808_pt1 | contig 16078 bp, 11 predicted proteins | sample Cruoilmetagenom1_FD_19991 | JGI IMG/M metagenome (IMG submission 19991) | reverse complement strand
TCTTACGTTAATGGCCAATTTTTCAGCAGCGGGGGAAAATGTAGCCATCCTCCGGTATGACGGAATAGACAGACCCGGGGAAAGTGACAACACCAACAAATATGCCCGCAGGGGGTATGAAATGCTCGGATACCGTATCAATCAAGGGTATACCGATCTTGAAGCAACGATGAGGTGGGTTAAGAATAACAGTCTATTTCAAGCTGAAAGAATCGTATTAATTTCTTCGAGCATGTCTGCACTGGATGCCAGACGGCTTCAATCAACTAAAGGTGAATTTAAAGCTGATTATTGGATCAGTCTGATGGGAGTCAGCTCTGCACAGGGAACATTGAGAAATGTCCTCGGCGGTCTTGATGTAGTAGCAAACCATCGAATGGGATTACCCATTGGCACAATGGGAATGTTGGGACAGCTTGTGGATATGGACAGGATGACAGCTGATATGACCCATCTGGGATATGCAACGATTGCCGATGCACGGGAGGCCATGTCCCGTATCAAAACTCCTGTTACCTGGCTGTTCGGCGTTTTTGACAAATGGATGATTCCTGAAGAGATTCGGGATATTATGAGTATTAAATCTCCAGGACTCCGGGAAATTATTGAGATTCCAACCGCTCATAACCTGCGGACCAGTAATGATGCAATTTCGGCTTTCCAGCTGATTTCAAGTGCCATATTTCAAAAAATCTATAATAAGACAATTTCTGTGGTTTCACCTGAAAAGGGAGAGTTACTCGATCTCCTTACCAGGGAAAGGGAACGTGTGATAGAAAATGAGCATCTGGATTTAAATCGATATTGGAAGGGATACCTCGTCGGTGAAAGAAAAGGTGAAGAAGGTTATGATTTTTATAGCAAATTGGCTGAATTTCATGAGTTTATCCATCTGGAGGCATCACTATTAAATCCGTGCCCGGGAGATTCAATAGCTGATATGGGTTGCGGCACAGGTTTAGTCAGTGAAGCCATACTCCTGCAATTGTCTGAAAGTAACAGTGATTTAACCGGTTCCCGTTTCACAGCTGTAGACCTTATTGATGAAGCCTTGGATAAAGCTGCCGCTAAATACAAAAAACTTTGCCATACACATCCGAATCTTGAGGCAGTAGATGATTCCTGGATTGCTATGAATCTTGAACCTGATGCCCTAGCAGGAATTAAAAGAGCTCAACTGAACATTGATAGAAGGCTGGTAAAAATTGAAATACTGCTTGATAGGGTAAAAGGATTAAAAGCCGAAACCCTCGATCGTCTGGGAACGATAAAAGAAGAAACACTCTCTGATATCCTCAAGGGAAAGCTGATTAACCCTGAATTATGGGTGACTGTCGAAGAGGAAACGATATCAGGGGATATTCTTGTTCTCAAAGATTTAAATCGGGCTGCACGGTTTGTTACCGGCAGTTTGGTTGAAGAAGATCTTATACCGTCCCGTAGAATCGGTACCGGCCCCCTCAGCCCGAAACGTATGAACCAGATACGCAGTTCAGACCTTTTTCTGGCGGTTCTGAATTTTGGAGACTGGAGTCGTGAGGGAAAACTTCCTGTCAAAGATAAAACCTTTGATGCCATCAGTGCCAGTCTGTTTCTCTCTTACTTATTTGCACCCGGGGAAGCAGTGAAGGAGTTTGCAAGAATGCTCAAGCCCGGCGGCAGACTTGTAATATCAACAATGAAACCCGACAGTGATATTTCGGGAATTTTCACGAAGTACATAGCAGAGCAATCATCCCTGAATGCTCAGGCGGCAAAAGAAAAAGATCGTGAGCAGAATCTGAGAGAGGCCAGATCCATGCTGAATGAAGCTGCCGCGCTGTTTTCTTTGGAGGAAGACGGATGGTTCCGATTTTTTGAGGAAGCAGAATTGATTAAAATGATGAGAGATGCTGGATTCACAAATATCAAAGCAATCGAGAGTTTTGGTAATCCCGCTCAGGCAATTATTGTTTACGGAAATAAAAAATGATTTGACCACCAACTCAGATAATCGTAATATACTGGTTGAAAAATAACTGTTAATTGTTTTAATTGCAATCATTTATTTATTTTTAACAGAATGGTGGCCAAATGATAATACTGGATAAAATTACAGAGTCCCTTGAGAATTGGGGCAGCCAGCCGGTGATTGTTGAATTGAATAATGATGGTTCAGAAAATCGGATAGATGCAAGACAATTCCTTCACAGAGTAGATGAACTGAGAGCCCTTTTTGCTGAATATGGAATTACTGAAGGCGTTCTGGTACCACTTTTTATTGATAACAGCTGGGATTACCCGGCCATCTTTCTGGCGCTGATACGTATTGGAGCAGTCCCGGTACTGGCCAAATCACTGTACCGACGTCTCGAATTGAATGAAATATTTCAGAATTCAAATCCTTCGGTAGTTATCTGCAGTGTCGATCATCTGGAAACTATCACTCTATGGACACAAAATATACTCGTTCTTGTTTATGATAAGGGGAAATGGTCTTCTCAAGGTAAAAGGAAACCTCGACCGGGAAATGTTATACCAGGTACGGTAAGCGTTAATTACACTTACAGGGACTATGGATATCCCCTGGGCGCAATGGTAGGTGAAAGCGGATATCTGGATGCAGTTCGCCGTTACCAGAGCTATGTTCGATTTTCTCCTGGTCACAGCGTTCTGGCCCTTCTCCCGATGAGTCATATTTTTACTCTAATCAGCGCTGTATTTCTCCCCTTACTCAACGGGCTTACCATTTATATTATTAATACCCTCCACCCTAAAACGATTTTAGAAACTCTGAAAGAACGTAAGATTGAATATCTTTCCACAATACCGGAAATATTGATGCTTCTGGCAAAACTTTATCCTGAGGATATGAAACTGCCATCCCTGAGGGCCCTTGTCAGCGGAGGCAGCTATTTAAGCGAAGAAAACCATCGATTTATCTCCAAATGTTTTCAGGTAGAAGTACTGAACGGTTACGGTCTGACAGAAGTAGCTCCAGTAACGGCAAATATCAGAAACTCCTGGAAATTTGGTACTATAGGAGAATTCTGTAAAGAATTATCCTGCAGAATCAGTGATAGTACCGATAGTCAGAAAGGGGAGATTCTTGTACAAGTAGAGGATTCCTTTCTCGGTTACCTTGGTAGAAAGGAAGAAACATCTGATGTTTTAAAAGATGGTTGGTTTAAAACCGGCGATCTGGGTTATGAAAAGGACGGTATGGTATATTTTTCAGGAGAACTAAAACGAACCCGAAAGGTTAATGGACAATTAGTCGATCTGAAAGAAGTTGAAATAGCTTTAATTAAGACCGGGATGGTGAACGAGGCCATAGTTTCAGGTGAAACCAATCATATACATGCGGTAGTATCATTGATAGAACCGGTTGAATCAGAAAAAGAAGCCTTACGGTCTTTACGCAGTGTATTAAGTGAGATTATCGCATCCTACAAGATTCCTAAAACAATCAATATTGTGAGGTAATTAGTTATGCATTCGACTATCAGAGAAAACACCAGGATTTCCAGAGCTGATATTAAAAATATAATATCTCATATTTCAAGGATTCCACTCGATGAATTGGATGATGATGTACTCATCAGCGAAGAACTTGGTGTTGACAGCATCATGGCTATGGAGATTATGGCCACATTGGAAATTAAACTTGGTTTATCACTTAACACAGAACAATTTTCATGTATTGATGAAGTAGGTGATTTTATCGATCTGATTGAGGAAATGAATAAGAGATGAGGATGAATCCAGCTCTTGATACATACCAGCTAGTGAAGCAAACAGCTGTATGACATCCGGGCGAAAAAAGATAAACCCTGAGATACTCACCGCATTCAATATTGAAGTCAGAGAAAATGGAATTCGGGAGATTCGGATTACAACCTTAGTCGCCAGTGTTGCATTTCTATCATTCAACATTCTTGATTGGTTTGTATTCCCTACGTATTCGAGGTTTTTTCTGCTGCTTCGCCTGATTGTTCTGGCATTTAATGTAATAATCACTTTATTAACCTTCTTACCCAATGCATGGAAACTATCAAATATATTTAAAATGAATGCCTACCTAATTTACAGTGCATCAATAATCATTATGATTCAGCTGACAGGCGGGTATCTGAGTTCCTATTACGCCGGACTGAATATTATCCTTATCGGCTTCATGGTTCTACTTCCTCTGGATGTATTGAGAACTTTAATAATATGTGTATTTGTTTATGCAGGATATTTAATTCCTATTCTCACAACCCAGGTTATAGAACAAACAGACATATTTCTTAACAATAATTTTTTTCTCCTTACAACAATAGCTTTTGCCATAACAAGTTCTTATCTTTCCGACAGAATCAATCTTAAAGAATTTGCAGCCAGATTTAATTTAGCCAAAGCCAATGAAAACCTGAAAAACCTGGATAAGATGAAAACCCAGTTTTTTGCCAATGTCAGCCATGAAGTTCGTACTCCTCTTACATCAATAATTGCACCCCTGCAAAGTCTCAGACAGGGAGATGTGGGCAGTCTGAACATCGATCAGAACGATCTATTGGACCAGATGCATCGAAATGCCATCCGCCTTCTGGATTTGATAAATCAAATGCTCGATTTTTCCAAACTGGAAGCCGGAAAGGCTCACTTGAGATTGTCATCAGTTGATTTAATCTATTTTACCGAGGATATAATAGCTCTCTTCAAAGAGGTATCCATACGTAAAGGCCTCAATCTGACTCTTGAACAATCAGAAATAACAGACAGGCAGTTCTATATTGACAGCGACCGTTATGAACGGATAATCACAAATCTTATCCGTAATGCCATCAAATTTACAGAGACAGGCGGTATCACAGTCAACTTAAAGCATGAAGATGGATTTATTAAAATTATAATAACAGATACAGGTATCGGAATTCCCAAAGATCGTTTACCTCAAATCTTTAATCGCTTTGAACAGGTTGACGGAACTTCAACCAGGTCTTTCGATGGAACGGGGTTGGGCCTGGCAATTGTGGAAGAGTCTGTCCAGCTCCATCAGGGTGAAATTACCGTTGAAAGCGTTTACGGTATGGGATCAGTTTTTACCGTTAAAATTCCGGATAATCTTATTGACAGAGATCCCAATGCTTTCGTCGAAAGAAGAAATACAGATAGGAGGAATCACCCGGAGAATTGGAACGGTGGTAACCGTCGGAACGACGAGAGGCGTAAAACAGACTATTCCCGGATTCCTGTCAGCGATCTGGCCCAGGTGGAAGGTCAAACCTATGCCGTTCATACCCAAAACAACAGGCCGAAAGGCATTGATCCCAGCGGCATACGCGTACTTTTATCCGAGGATACCGATGATTTACGCCATTACATCGCTAAAATACTCACCAATCTCGGGCATGATGTTGTTACAGCCGAAAATGGTCTGGAAGCCTGGGAAATGCTTAGCAATGAGGGCGAATTTGATATACTTGTTTCAGACATCATGATGCCGAAGATGGACGGCTATAAACTTCTTGAAAACATCCGAAAACATGACTTTCTCAACAAACTACCTGTTATTCTGATAACGGCAAAATCCGGCGAAGATCCAAAGCTCAAAGCCCTTGGGATTGGAGCCGATGACTACCTGCCCAAACCAATCAATGTGAGAGAACTTGATGCCAGAATTCGTAATATTCTGACAACAAGAGATTTACGCAAAGCTGCAGCTGAAGCAGTGGTAATGGATCAGAGAATAGAAGAACTTATGACGGGCTTCGCACAGTCCCTTGAAATTAGGGATGCTGAAACTGGAAACCACTGTAAGGAAGTTCTGGAAATCGGCACTCTCATTGCATCTGAACTGGGAATAAAGATTGACAATACACTGAAAGCCTCATTGTTACTTCACGATATTGGAAAGATCGGCATACCTGACAGTATTCTGCTCAAACCCTCACGCCTCAATGATGATGAAATGGACGTAATGAAACAGCATCCTGCTATCGGTAGGAATCTTCTGAAAAGCTTCTCCAATTTCAAGGAAGTTTCAGAAATTATTCTGGCCCACCAGGAACACTGTGACGGTAACGGTTATCCCAAAGGACTGTCCTGTGAGGAGATTCCCCTTATTGCCCGTATCATTGCTGTTGCCGATGCTTATCATGCCATGACAAATACCCGCCGTTACCGTCATGCTCTAAGCAAAGAAGAAGCTTTTGAAGAACTTAAAAAACATAGTGGGACACAATTCGATCCGATGATTGTTGATGCTTTTATCAAAGCCATGAAGCTNTCATAAGAAGATACAAATATAACCAGGATTCAGCTCAGCTTGTACATCGCTCTGACGAGTTCTGATTTGTGCACAGCGATATATTCTTGAAGCTTTTTATGAGATTGTTGAGACTGGGAATCGGCACCGGCCAGTTCCAGAATACCTTCAATTCTCCGAAACCAGAGATAATGGGGTTCCAGGGGAACTGCCGGAGGTGATTGGTGGAGCTGATTATTCAGTTCCCGGTCCAGTTCGTAATGGTTGGCAGTTCCGGTGACATATCTGATATCCCCGTTCTCCCCCACCATGAGAACCATGCGTTGAAAACCTACAGAAAAGGCATCATCACTGCGAAACCCTTTCAGCTTAATATCCAAAGATCCAAGCCGCAACTCCCAACCCTCTTCACGTCTGGATCGACGAAAAGCAATAATATCATCCCGGATATCCCTGGTCCTCTGGATATCAGCCTTGGATTTCTGTAGCTCCGATCTCCATATTCTCAGCTGCCCTTCAAATTTATCCATCAGACCGGCACGGGACACAAAACGGTCGGTATCAGAAAGCAATACCCAGACATCGGCAAACTTATCTCCCATACGGGATTTCAATCGTTCAAACAGAAGAAAACCCTCCCCGGGATTATCATAATATCAGTATANTAAAAAAAGAGGAGNCCGAATGTCCCATACAGTGCTGATTCTGGCAGATATACANGGAAATCTGAATGCCCTCAAGNCNGTATTGAAAGACGCATCCGGCGAATACCANGAAATNCGGGTTCTTGGTGACATCGTTGGATATGGGCCAGACCCGGGAGCCTGCCTGGANATTCTCAGGGAACGGGNTGCTGTTATNATTAGCGGNAATCACGANCTGGCAGCTTGTGGAAANATGAATATAGAAAACTTCAACGATGAAGCCCAGTCGGCCATAGAGCTTCATAGAGCAATACTGTCAGACGATCAGAAAGATTTTTTAAAATCACTTCCTGAAATTTTGATGCGGGGTTCTATAACCATGGCTCATGGGAACCCTCAAAACCCGGCATGGGGCTATATACTCGACAGGGAAATGGCCGCAGAAGTTCTAAAGAAAGCAGAAACCTCACTTACGCTGGTTGGACATACACATATTCCCGCACTTTATGCCTATAATCACGAAAACGGCGCTCAATCCATACCCATCAGATACAACATGGAAATGAATTATTCAGGAGTTCCTCATCTGGCTAATCCCGGCAGTGTCGGCCAGTCTAGAGACTGTGATTTATCGGCCAGATACATACTGCTCAATCCCGAAAAGAAAAAAATAACCTTCAGACGATGTTCATGGAAGACAGGACCTGTAAGAAAAAGAATGATTGCCGCAGGATATCCACAGTCATTGATAGATCGTATGGCTCCAGGAAAAACCCTTAATATCCCCGGTTTCCTGTCCAGCTCATCCCGATAAAAAACGCCAAATCTGTTACATCAATAACTTCTATTAGTGAAAAACCATGTTAAAGATCCTTGGATATCAAGACCAACCATCTTTTCTTGGATCAGATTTCTGGAGTCCTAACCCTTTCTTTTTTTCCACTGCCTGTTTTTTGACTGGCTGCGACGTCCTTTGGAAGATTGATTACCGCCCCCTCCTGAATAACTCCGGGGTTCCCGGCTTTGTGCACCCCGTTCAACCCGTATTTTCATTCCCCGGTAATCAAATCCACGAAGTGACTGCTCCACCTTGTCGGCCATTGAAGCCTCTACCTGAATGTCCGACCAATCGGTATTGATATCAATCCGACCCAGGCGGATATTCCGTGTATGAGTGGCCTGATTAACAAGGCCGATAAGCTGAGGGGGAAGCACCGACTGCCTGCGTCCCAGATTAATCCGGAACTTCACCATCCCCCCGGAAGGCCTCCCTCCCCTCTGAAAACTTCCACCGCCTTCACGGCCGCCGAAGTACTCAGAATCCCGACGTGTACGCTTAGGTGCCGGAGGCGGATTCAGATCCGGTGCATTCCCATATTCTTTCAGGAAGCGGTTGAACTCAACCGAAACAAACTTTCGGAGTATGGTTTCCCGGTCCATACCATCGAGTTTTTCTCTCACATCATCCAGGTAGGGGGCGATGGCATCATCATTTACTTCTACTTCGGTTACTCTGCCGATCAGGTTCATCAGTCTGGCCTCACAGATTTCCCTTCCGCCGGGTATTTTGGATTCTTCAATACGCTGACCCAGAACCTTTTCAATACGCCGGATACGATGCCCTTCCCGCATATGAACAAGAGCCAGGGAAGAACCTGATTTACCCGCTCTTCCTGTTCGGCCGCTGCGGTGGTTATATATCGCCGTCTCGTCAGGAAGGTCGAAATGAATAACATGAGTCAGATTATCGACATCCAGGCCCCGGGCAGCCACATCCGTGGCGATTAACAGGGAAGGATTCCCCTGACGGAACCGGCCCATCACAGACTCTCTCTGCACCTGAGAGAGCTCCCCATGGAGGGCGTCGGCAGCATAGCCATCTTTACCAAGCCTTGAAGCGATATCCTTCACACTATCCCGGGTCCGGCAGAAAACAATACCGTAAATAGCTGGCTGAACATCAATCAGACGCCGAAGAGCCGAATACTTATCGCTGGCATGAACTCTGTAAAAACGATGATCCACAGTAGAGATGCCTTTGTTCTTTTCCCCGGTAACAATCTCATGGGGGTTGGTCATGTAATTTTTTGCAATCCGGGCCACTTCAGAGGGCATGGTGGCAGAGAAAAGCAGAGTATTCCGGTCATCAGAAGCTGATTCCAGAATAGCATCCAGCTCGTCCTTAAATCCCATATCCAGCATCTGATCTGCCTCATCGAGAACCAGATATCTCAGATTACTCAAATCCGCGATCCCTTTATCAAGGAGATCTTTCAAACGGCCGGGAGTAGCGGTTACCACATGGGCTCCCCCTCGTAGATCCCGGATCTGGGGTCCGAAAGCGGCACCACCATAAATCGTTGCGGTCCGCAACCCCTTCATTTTCTTACCGTATTCGGATATATCCCGGGATACCTGCTGACAGAGTTCCCTGGTAGGAGCCAGAATCAAGGCTTGAGTCTTTGCTTTGGAAATATCAATTTTCTGGAGTATCGGCAGTCCGAATGCTGCTGTCTTTCCTGTTCCTGTCTGGGCCAGGCCCGTAACATCACGATCCTCGGATAAAAGAAATGGAATCATCTCGGCCTGTATAGGGGTTGGTGTTTCAAATCCACGCGCACTGATAGCTTCAAGCAAGGCCGGAATCAGGCCCAGTTCATCAAAAGTCATTAAAAATTGTCCTCACTTCGGATTCCTGACTGGCGGGTAGGATGTTATTGCGGGAACCCAGATTGTGGGGAGAACATACGGCTAACGGCTGATAAAGTCAATCATGATGGGATTTTAATTGACCTCCGGCACGATGCTAATGAACTCTTGACCTTGGCATCAACCTCATATATGTTTGATATATATCTTTTTGATATATGAGGTAAATATGGCGAGAAAGAATAAAACCCGTTATGCACTGCTTGGAATGCTTACATATCAGCCAATGAGCGGTTATGACATGAAGCGAATGAGCGATCACAGTATCAGTCACTTCTGGAATGAAAACTATGGAAATATCTATCCGGTATTAAAGAAAATGAAATCAGAGAGTCTGGTTACCATGAGTAAGGAAGAGAGGGAAGGTTCCCCCGCACGTAAGGTATACACAATTACAGATACAGGCCGAGGAGAGTTTTCAAAATGGATGGCCGCACCGCCGGAGCCCGGAATTCTTAGAGAGGAACTCCTGCTTCAGATTTTTTTCGGCCAATGGACAAGTCCTGATGTAATCAAAGAAAAGATTAAAGCTGAAGATAAGCGATGCAAAGACATTATCACCGACCTGGAGGGTATCAGGGCTCATCTGGAATCCGGTACTGATATCAGGGAAGCACCAAAAGAAATCCGATCTGTTTTTGTTCAGGGTACACCGTATTGGAAGCACACAGTTGAATTCGGGCTGCACTATTACTCGGGGATTCGGGACTGGTGCAAAGAAACCATCAAGTGTATCGAGGAGAACCAATAAAAAATGAAGATTACCGTACTCGGGGGAAGCCCTAAGGGAATGAAAAGTGTCACCATGCAGTATATCAGTTTCCTGGAACTGCAATATCCGAAAGTGGAATTTGAAGTCCTGCAGCCGGCATTTCGTATCCGCCGACTGGAACTGAATTCCGATTTGTTTGAGAAGATGATTGAAACTGTTCGCCTCTCCGACGCCGTACTCTGGGCGTTCCCTCTCTATGTCCATTCAGTCTGCAGCCAATACCTCAGATTTATTGAACTGATTGATGAGAGGAATGCTGTTTCAGCTTTTAAAGGAAAACCAGCTGCGGCTCTTTCCACATCGATTCATTTCTTCGACCATACAGCCCATGATTTCATCCGGGCCGTCATTGAAGACCTGGAAATGTCATTCATTGACAGTCATTCCGCCAAAATGGGCGATATTATAAAGCCGGAAGGACAGACATCTCTCATGGGTTTTTTCGATATTTTTCTTGATACCATAAAGAATGGGTACCCGGCGACAAGAGCATTCCCACGACAGGAACCCTGCGAGAAAACGACAGCTTCCAGATTAAGGTCTATACCAGAAGTATTAATTGAAGCCGAACCAGTCAAAACAGGTAAAAAACTTACTATCATTACTGATGGTGCCGAAGGTAATCTTGAAGCGATTATAGAGAGATTTTGCTCTGCCTTTGATGATATTGTTGAAATTGTTAATCTCCAGAAGATAAGAATAGCCGGGGGCTGTCTGGGCTGCCTGCACTGTGGGCCGAAAAATATCTGCCGATACGGGGATACCGACGAAGTAGTTCAAACTTATCTTGATAAAGTTCATCCGGCTGATATTATCGTTATTGCGGCCAAAATCACCGGCCGCTGGCACTCTTCATTAATGAAGGCCTTCATCGACAGGGGATTCTTTCATACTCACCAGCCGTTTCTGGGAGGAAAACAGGTTGCAATACTATTTGATGGAAATATTGCAGCAAACCCCGCACTCAGAGAAGGTATTACCGGATATGTTGAATGGCAGGGTGGAAATCTGAACGGTATTGTTACCACCCGGGATTCTGATTCGGCTGTTATTGCTCTTGCCCGACGGGTTATCCTTTCCCTTGAAAAGAACTACCAACGGCCGGCAACATTTCTCGGTGTTGCGGGACTCAACTTGTTCCGGGATGAGATATATATGCAGCTGAGTATTGTGTTTTCTGCAGATTACAGGTACTACCGGAAAAATGGCATCTACAATACCATGCCTCATAAACAGCCATTTCAGCTGCTTAAGTTCAGGTTCATTGGAATCATAGCAGCCATCCCGCCGATCAGACGATGGATCGTAAAAAATATGAAGGATTTAATGTTGATGCCATACAGAGATGTTCTAAAAAACGAGACCGCCCGTAACCGGGCAGCCTCCTTAGATTAATTTAATGTTTTTTACTCCCCTGTAATCGCTTTTTCTTCTGCAATTGCAGTTGTATCTTTAAATTCACGCCCCCAGCCTGTCAGGATTGCCACAAGCATAACCATGAAGAGTCCCATCCCGTGGAAGAAAAACGGCATAGCATTGTTTGAAGATGCACAACCGAAGATGAAATTAAGGGATTGGTAGAGAATATCGTTGACGTTATCAACAAGGAATAATTTTGGCTAACAGAGACAGATCCAGGAATAAACTGTTATCTCCGGCAGGGGGCTTTGATCCGCTCCCAATCTTCAATCCGTCGTATCCAGACATCCGACCCGGATTTCAGAAAGAACTTGAGGCGTCTTTTTAATGTTATTCGGCTTTTCCCCGTCATCGTGGAAAGGATTTGTTCCAACCTGTCATGTCCCTTTCCGGCACGAGAATCAAGAATCGTTACCCATGCATTCAGATACGGCCCTCTACTGCTAAGGGCAATTTTTTTCCAGCTGGAAAGAGCCGCCGATTCACGTCCCAGATAAAGCTCGTAATAGCCCAGACGTTTGTAAAGCAGAGAATTCCCGGAATCTCTCAGCAGTGCGGATCGTATTGCCCTGACAGCTTCTGAGGATTTTTCGTATGGAAAGGTCTGATATGCACTTGGAACCCTGCAGACCTGAACAAGAACAATCAGGGTTACAGCATACATCACCAGATCCAGAGCAAGGCCGGAACCCGATCCAACCCAACTGGTCAGAAAGTTAAATAATCCATGAACAAAGGAAACAACAAATACCGCCGTAAAAACATATCGGTACTTCGAAAAAATCCCTCCCGATGGAGGTTCCAGTATCGCTTCACCTGCAAAATATCCCCATATAGCCGCATAGGCCATGTGCCCTGAGGATGCCGAGATTAGCCGTACCGGAATTGATCCTGTACCGAACATCATCAGAAAATTAATATTTTCCCAGAGACTGAAACCCAGAGCCACCATCATAGCAACGATAACACCGTCCCGTGGCTCCTTAACCCTCTTGAATCCTCTGGCCAGAATCCAGAATACAATAAATTTTGCCCATTCTTCCGATGGTCCATTAATAAGCAGGTAATACTGCAAGTCGTTTGCCGCATCATAGGGGGTGTAAAGATTGCCGCCGTATATCTGGTACCCGAGGAAATAGAACAAGCGAGCCAGATACAGTGATCCAATTCCTGAGAGAATGTACAAATACCAGCGATGCCCCTTATCTTTCCATCGTGGGTCCGCCCGGGTAACAATTTTAAGCCATACCCAGGCCCCACCGGCTGATATAAACAATGAAATAAGCCATGTTAACCGGAAATATCCATTGGACATTTACTCCCCCGAAGTAAGTATATTCAATTTCATCTCTTTTTTATTCATTTCTTCTCAATTAGAGATTATACTTATTCTCTTGATTTCCAAGGAGGAATTCTATGAATAAACGTTATATTCGTTCCATCGCAGCAATTCTGCTGCTGGCAGTCCTTCCCATCGCGTTAATGGCGAATGGGGCTGTTGAAGGCCCGATTAATGGATCCGGCGAACTGGTTGTGCTGCACACCAACGACTTTCACGGACATCCACTGAAGTTCTACAACTACCCAGCCCCGAATCTCGGTGGTTTACCGGCTATTGCCACCATCGCACAAAACACCAGAGAGATGTACGACAATGTCCTCATCCTTGATGCAGGGGATATGAATACCGGCCGGCCTGAGTCAAATTTCTATGAGTCAGCACCGGATATAATCGGCTATAACTATGTGGGATACGATGCACTCACCCTGGGAAACCATGAGTTTGATAAACCGCTCACCACATTGAACGAACAGATGCAGCTGGCCAGTTTCCCCTTTCTCTCAGCCAATGTTCATTACCCCGATGGTTCTCTGGTTGCTGAGGCTCCATACATCATCAAGACTTTTGATGGTTTCCGGGTAGGAATTTTCGGCCTGACGACTGATGAAACCCCCAAGGTAACCATGCCTTCTATCACCGGTGATCTGATATTTGAAGATGAAGTTACCGTTGCCCGGCGTATGGTAGCCGAACTGGAGCCCAAGGTGGATATCATCATCGCTCTTGTTCATATGGGACTCTACGATGATAACACCCATGGCTCCCGGAGAGTGGCAGCCAATGTCGATGGTATCGACCTTATTGTTGACGGCCACAGTCATTCTAAAATCGAAGAGCCTGTCTGGGAAAACGGCACTCCCATCGTTCAAGCCTGGAACTGGGGCCTGCTGGTAGGAAAAGCCGTTCTTACCATTACAGATGGTGAAGTAACCGATTTCAACTGGGGAACCATCCCGGTCAATCTGAAAAACCGTACAAAAGACGCCGACGGTAACAGCGTCTACACCTTTATCGGTGAAGAAATTCCCGAAGACCCCTACCTGCTGGCGGCACTCACCCCGTATTACGACCAGGTTGAAGCCAAGCTTTCTGAAGTTATCAGTAACGCTGAAGGTTTCTTTGACAATACAGATATCCGGAAGGAAGAAGCACCATTGGGAAACCTGGTAGCTGATGCCATGCTCTGGGCCACAAAAGGTCAGGGATCAGATTTTGCCATTCAGAACGGCGGCGGCATCCGGGCAGGCATTCCTGAAGGTGATATTGATAAAAAAATTATCTACGAAGTGCTTCCCTTCGATAACTCAGTTATGACAGTTGAAATGACCGGGTCTGAAGTACTGGCTATGTTTGACTTTATCGCCACCATTCCCCGGGGCAAGGGCGGATTCCCGCAGGTTTCAAAAGGTGTGGAGTTCACCGTGAATTTCAGCGTGGGAGAAGTACAGAATCTTACCATCAACGGTAAAACCGTGGATCCCAACACCACCTACAAAGTTGCAACCAATTCCTTTATGGCTGCCGGGGGAGACGGTTATACTATGATGAAATCAGGTTATCACTACGACACCTCAGCCTTCCAGAGAGACGTTGTTATTGACTTCCTGAAGTACCTTGGCGGACCAATCAGTCCTGAAACTGATGGACGAATTACCGTTATTGAGGCTCAGTAATTTTTAAGTGACCTCTGGCGCAGGGCTATTACTCCTTGCGCCAGTGGTCAATAGAATATCCGGGAAAAACCAGCCTAAACTACTTCCAGAGCCACTTCAATCATTTGATTGAAGGTGGTTTGACGCTCTTCGGAAGTGGTGGACTCGCCGGTAACAATGCTGTCGCTCACGGTGAGCAGTGAAAGTGCGTTCACCTTGAACTTAGCCGCCAGAGTGTAAAGAGCGGCCGTTTCCATCTCGGCTGTTAAAACCCCATACTCAGCCCACTTTTTCCAGCCCTTATCATCATCGTTGTAGAAAGTATCTGAGGTGAGAACATTCCCCACCTTGGCGGAAATACCAAGACTTCCTGCCTTCTCCCATGCACGGCGCAGAAGATCGAAATCCGCTGTGGGGGCAAAATCCATACCCTTAAAACGCAGCTTGTTCACTGCCGAATCGGTGGATGCACTCATAGCAATCACCACATCCCGGAGTTTTACATCCTCCTGCATGGAACCGCAGGTACCTACCCGAATCAGATTCTTCACTCCGTAGAAACTCATCAGCTCATAGACATAAATAGAAATGGAGGGAACACCCATTCCGGTTCCCTGAACAGAAACCCTCTTGCCTTTGTAAGTACCGGTAAATCCCAGCATGCCTCTTACCTCAGTGTAGCAGACAACATCTTTCAAAAAAGTCTCAGCGATGAACTTCGCCCGTAAAGGGTCACCCGGCAGAAGGATGGATTCTGCAATTTCGCCTTTTTCTGCACCTAAATGCGGTGTACTCATTTTTATACCTCTTTTTCATATTATCGCCGAACAAGGGGATGAAAAGAAAGCTTCCATTGCCCGCCCGCCGGCTTTGATTTATGGTGTTTGTATGACTGGGAAAAACTGGTTTGATATTGAGACGGAGAAATCCGGGTTTAGCGAAGATACGGCGGCAGACCTGATTAAGACTGGTATTGAGCTCTGGAACAGAGCAGAACCCGGATTCAGGGAAAATGCCACCCATAAATACCTTGCCGGACTTTTCAAGGATCTGGGTTTCAACATTGAGACGTTTAAAGGTATGCCCGGGTTTGTTGCTGCTATCCCGGGAGCTGTACCGGAAATTGCCGTAATGGCCGATATGGACGCCCTTCCTCTTCCCGGGGATGAGAGCGGTGCCTATATTCATTCCTGCGGTCATCACATGCAAACCACGAATATCTACGGTGCGGCCCGGCTTCTCTCTGAATCGAATTCTGAATCTGCGGCTCAAGCTCTGAAAGCCCTGGCCTTTATTGCTGTTCCGGCA
>JGI24023J19991_10001806_pt1 | contig 16086 bp, 21 predicted proteins | sample Cruoilmetagenom1_FD_19991 | JGI IMG/M metagenome (IMG submission 19991) | reverse complement strand
ATGGAGGCTTAAATGAAATAAGTGGCGTTAAATTTGACTTAAAGAAAAGTGAAATTGCCAACTTAGAAAATTTAGGTTTAGTACCTATGGTAAATGAGTATGGAAAAGTAATGGCTTTTTCTGCTAAAACACTGTTTAATGGTGATAATTTAGGTTTACAGACCTATTCAGTTGTTCGTGTGTTTGATTATGTTACAAAGGTATTGATGGACTTCTTAAACCGTCGTGCATTTGAAAACTTTAATGCAAAAACACGTAAAGAAATACAACAACAAATTGTACGCTTTCTTGATGGTATTACAGGCCCCGATAAATTGATTGAAAACTTTGAGATCAGACGATTTGAACAAGATCATGTTCAAAAAGATCGTATCTATCTTGACGTAAATTTAAAACCTTATTTCCCAGCCAAAAACTTTTTAATTAAAATGGATGGTCAAAAAGGAGATGATGGTAATGAGTGGGAATCTGAATACGAACAACAAAAATAAAAAACGATGTCATTTTTAGCAAAATTTATTATAGACGGCAAAGACTACAATGTACTTGAAAGCGCCTATGCATTACACCAACCTACTGATCGTACAGGTAAGCCTATTGGCAAACCTACAGGAGGTAAAATAACACTTACTATAGAATCTAATGGTAACACCGATCTGTTCTATTGGATGAAAGAACCTTCTCACACAAAGGACGGAACTATTATCTTTTATAAACGTGATGCCATGGCACAACAAATGGTGTTAGAATTTGAAAATGGTTTTTGCGTAGATTTTATGGAACGTTTTATTGCAGATACCAAAGACCCAATGAAAACTACTATTGTGATCTCAGCCCAATCAATAAAAGTTGGTAGTGTAGATTATAAAAATCTTTGGGGCGTAGAAGCTTAGTCAAACTAAAAATTATATTAATTTTCATTGTGTAGGATATGGGAGGTTTTTCAGATGACTTTTATGTTGGTGTAAGTATTTCTTACGGATCAGAAGGGTTTAAAACTAATTTTAACGTCTCAGTTGATAAAGATATGGGTGATGATTATACCGGATCTTATGGACTTGGTATTACCCATCATGAAAATTTCTATAACACAGGAAAAAGCGGATTCGAATTCAGAAATTCGTTCATGGTCAGTCATGATGATGGCACCTCAGACATCAGTATTGGTACCAATTTTTGGAATGGCCTCGGTGCAATGGAAGAATTTGAACAACGCACAGGATTGTTAAAAATTAAAAAGGATGACTTTGCATTTTCTTATGAGAATGATGGCGGTACGCCTTTTAACAGTACCGGCCTTGGTGATGGTCGTGATAGTTATAGATCTGCTGCGGCAAGTCTGAGCTATAAAGACACCTCTCTTAATTTGAATTTATTTACAGGTTTAAGAGATCAGCAAAGTTTTAAAGTGGAACAAAATAGCCCCGGCGGAATGAAAGGGATTTCTGAAGGTATCGGGCAATTTGGCGAATATTATAAACACGGTTTTGTTCATGAAAAAGGGCCAAAATACAGATACGGAGGCTTGACCTTAAACCAAAACGGAATGAGTACTGGTACTAATTCTGAATGGATCCGACATACGTTTCAAAATGAGCTGGTTCATGGCTTTATGAATCCACAACGGCAATTTCCAATGTTAAGTGATGATTGGAAACCAATTTCACAGCCTTTTAACGCCTCAAAATTCACAATCTGGGGAGAGTAAAATCTTATTTTAAGTTACATTTACTGGTTCAGTATTTAGCCTCCCATAGTAGCGCTCGCTCTACTCCCACCTTGTATAAATAAGGCTAACTGCCAACCACCAACTGAGAACTATGAACAGAATTATACCAATAAATAATTCCAGATCATAACATTGATTTATATCATTGTATACTGATTTTTAGGTTGTTATATTTAGGTTTTCAACAATCACTATCGACATGGAATTATTACTAGAATATTTACCGCAATGGATTGGATCAAACGTCATTGCTATTTTGATTTTGGTGGCTGCCATACAAAAACCCAAACTAGCACGTTTATTATTTGTATTGCTCTTCGCCTGGGCCTCTTGGATAAACTATACCACGGTCCACAATACCCCGGAAGTGTATTTGGAATATGCTATGCTTACACCCTTTGACCTAATGCAAGAGTTCATTAACGGATGGTTTACGGCGCATGTTACTTGGATGGTTACACTCATTTCTTTTGGTCAGGGTTTGATCGCTATGGGTATGCTGCTTAAAGGTTGGTGTGTCCGTATCGCCGGCGTAGGTGCTATTATTTTTCTATTGGCCATTACACCGCTAGGCATCGGCTCCGGTTTTCCGTGTTCCGTCATTGCAGCCATTGCTGTATATATCATTTTAAAGAAAGACAACCTCAACTATTTGTGGAATTTTAAAGTCCCTAAAGTCACTTCTTAACGAACTAGTAAATAGTTAAATCCGCAGCTAACTCCAACCAAAAAAGGGAATTTAAATTAGACTGGTACCGCACTTAATTTGTAATGCTCAATCTGTTTTAGTATCGGTTCAATACTCGATTTGTCCATATAGTCAAAGCCTTCAAGCTCTTCTTTTTTGGCTTGGGGATCCTTATTCGCCATACCAGCAATTTTAAGCATTATTCTGTCATACAAGGTAAGTTCCTCTGGTATTTGCCTTCCTCGCAAGGCCACATGATCCATCTTTAAAATAAAGTCTTCGGGTAGGCTGTCGGCAATCCAGCCATCAAGTTTAGGTCCGGCACCGGCACCCGAAACCGAAAAGAAGATGATCGGCTTACTTTCTATTTTTTGTAAATGCCTTTTCACCCATTTGTGAATTGACAACTTGTAATAGATTATCGGGCTACCCAAGATCAAAAAATCATAAGTTGACAGATCAGTTTTGTCATCTTTTATATTAAACACCGGTAAGTCGGTGGCTTCACCAATCCAATTGGCGTATTGCGCTGTACTGCCATATTTCGATGAGAAAAAAATTGCACCTTTCATAATTGATAATTTTTAGTTATTTTAATTGAAAATATCCTATAGTTCTGATTAAACGATTAAGTTACGTACACCTACTAAAAATTGCAATGATATTGGTCAGTATACAAGATGCTATTGCTAACCATTCTCTATCAATTTATCTACAATTATTGGTCATACAAAGGCACTTTCCAAAAATAAACGAAAGAATGGTCAGTAATGTTTATAGTTCAAAGTGTTTATTAAAGGTTCTGGTAGTTTGCTAGAATTTCCAGAACCTTCCCTCCTTTTTGCTATCTTAGTACCTAATACCATGAATATATTTACACGTTAGCTACAAGCAAAAAAACACAAATGCACTCTGAAATTGTTCTTAGAATAAATAAGGTTATTGATCATATAGAAGAGAATTTATGTGAAGAATATCAGCTTGAAGATTTAGCACAGTTTTCCCATCTTTCAAAATTTCATTTCCATAGAATATTTAAACTTATAACACAAGAAACACCAAATGATTATATAAACAGGAAGCGAATTGAAAAAATCGCATCCCTGTTAATACATAACACTAATGAGTCAATATCAAGTTTGAGTTTTAAGTATGGGTTTCAAAATTTATCTTCCTTCTCTCGTTCATTCAAAAAATATTACGGATTTAGTGCCTCTCATTTAAAACAAAAAACTAAAAGACAATTTAACATCGAATCATCCGAAAACAGCAAGATTGGTAAAACAGCTATTTCATTTAAAAATTACCTTTGTAAAGTTGAAAAAATTAAAGAATGGATGACTACAAAAACAGAAATTACTGTAAAACATATGCCCGAAGTAAGGTTGGCTTATATAAGGCATTGGGGAAGTCCTTTTACAATTCATCTAGCATTTGATAAATTATTAGCTTGGTGTAACAATGTTAATTATGACCCTAAAGACAAGAATTTTTTTACTTTATTTCACGATAATCCAAACTTAACGATTGACTATAAAATCCAACAAAGCGCCTGTATTGAAATTAACACATCAACCAAACTATCACAGAATATTTCTATGCTGCGTATTCCACCACAAAAATACGTTGTTGGAAAATTTCAATTAAAGGATAAAGAATTTGAAATGGCTTGGAATAGTATGGTGATTTGGATGAATGAAAATAACATCTGTGCAAATGACGGACATAGATTTGAAAGGTTTTTAAATAATTGCTTATTAAATAACTCTTCAAATTATCAAGTTGAAATTGGCATACCAATTAAATAAGAATAATATAATTTTGAAAAATCAAATGAAAAGTAAAAAAAATGAAAAGTGAAGCAAAAAACGTATCAGAGTACTTAAAAGAGGTTCCTGAAGAAAGAACTACTGCCCTAAATAAAATTAGAGAGCTTTGTTTAACTCACCTTCCCGATCATCAGGAAAGTATGGCTTACAAAATGCCATCGTATAAAAGAAAAGACCAAGTTGAAGTGGCTTTTGCAAGTCAAAAACAACATATTTGTGTTTATTTCCTTATCCATGAAGTTATGCTGAATAACAAGGAGAATTTAAAAGGTTTAAATCATGGTAAAGGTTGTATTCGTTATTCAAATCCTTCAAAAATTGATTATAATCTATTGGCTTCCCTTTTAAAACAAACCAACGAATCAAATGCACAGATTTGTTAAAACTTGTTTATTATGAACAAAACTATCAATATACCCTGGCTGAAAATAATTGGATGGGCAATTCTCATACATATTATTCTCATTGTTATATCTGTTTTAGAAGTAACTATTTATGCTATGATAATCAATCCAGATCAAGAACAAGTAGTTTATGAACAACACGCACAATTAACGGCTCCTTTTATCACAATTATCCTTGGTATTATCTTATTCTTTTTTATTGCAAGAATATTAGTTCATAAACGATATGCGAAACGAAAATTAATAGGAATTGCATTGCCGCTTACTTATATTATTTTAGATATTTTTATACTAGTCATTTCCGGTACAGATTGGGCTAAGCTATATTTGGTTTTTATTATTTCATTTTTAACTAAGTTCTTAGCATCTTATATTGGTGCTATTTCTCTAAAGAACGATAAGATTTCGGACGTAATAAATAATCACAATTAGAATGAACATAAAAAGAATTATACTAAAAATGAATTCAAATCAATTTAGTAAGAAGTCATCTCAGAGATAATTAAAACTGTTAGCTGCTAACATTGTATAAAACAAAAATTTTATGAAAACTTCTAATGACATCAAAACACAACAATTTATAGACAATATAAAGGTTGTTGACAGCGGTAAATATCAAATTCTTACTATACTACGTGACATTATATTCGGTAATAACCCAAAAACAAGGGAAAAGATCATGTATGGCGGTATTCTGTTTTCTGTTACCGAAGATTTTGGCGGTGTATTTGTTTACCGAAATCATGTTTCTATTGAGTTTAGTAACGGCTTCAAATTTAATGACCCAACAAATTTATTAGAAGGAAAAGGGAAATATAGACGCCATTTGAAGATCAGATCACTAGAGGATATTGAAACAAAAAAGGTGGAATTTTTTGTAAAACAGTCAATGGAAATTTAGTGCTAAGAAATCTTAATAAAATTTGTTCTTTTTAAATTACTTATCGTACATTTGCGATAAGGAATATGAAAAGAACACTTACAGATATCGATTATTTAGAAAGTACTGAGCAATTGGCGAGGTTTGCCAAGGCATTAAGCCATCCTACACGTATAAAAATACTCAAGTTATTAGAAGATCAGTCCTGTTGTTTTACCGGTGATCTGGTAGAGATTTTACCGTTATCGCAATCAACAGTATCTCAACATTTAAAAGAATTAAAAGATGCCGGCCTGATCCAAGGAGAGATTAAACCTCCTAAAATCCAATATTGCATCGATAAAGAAAATTGGGACAAAGCCCAATCATTATTTAATAATTTATTCAACTAAAAAAATATATTAACCCTATCGCTTATTGGCGATAAAGAATAGAAGTAACATATGCAAACAATTAAAATATTAGGTACCGGATGTCCGAACTGTAAACGAACAGAAACAGTTGTAAGAGCCGTTGTAGCAGAGTTAAAAAGAGAAGCAAACATTATTAAAGTAGAAGACATCCAGGATATTATGGAATACAATATCATGAGCACACCTGCCATCGTTATTGACGAAAAAGTAGTCTTAAAAGGCCATGTGCCAAGTGTTGAAGAGATGAAAACTCTACTAACAAAAGATGACTGTTGTAATGATACGGATACTGCTTGTTGTGGATCGTCTGATAATGACACAACCGAAAATTGTTGTTGAGAATTTGATAATTAAAAAAACCTTGACGATAATTCCTTAGATCTACATACGATGGCCTTAGATTTCTCACATTCGTTCGAAATGACAACTTTACTATAACAGAAAACCTATGTTTGATTGGATACAAAAATTTGCCGATTGGTTGGTATTTGACACCATAGGCCTTATCAAAGGCAGCCATTTAGCTGAAGCACTTAACTTCTTTGTATATGATACTATTAAAATACTATTATTGTTAGTAGTAGTCATCTTTTTAATGGGTATTGTCAATAGCTATTTCCCGGTTGATAAGGTCAAAAATTACTTATCGAGAAAAAAATTATACGGTTTCGAATATTTAATGGCCTCTTCTTTTGGTGTTGTTACGCCTTTTTGCTCTTGCTCATCTGTGCCCCTATTTATTGGTTTTGTAAAAGGCGGAATTCCATTGGGCGTTACCTTTTCATTTTTGGTGACTTCACCATTGGTAAATGAAGTAGCCATCGGGCTTTTTATCGGGCTATTTGGTGTAAAAACAACCATCATCTACGTAATTAGCGGTATCTTATTAGGCACTTTTTCGGGCATCATCCTGCAAAAGTTGAAACTAGAAAAATACTTAACTCCTTGGGTACAAAATGTATTGGCTAATGCCGAACGTGAGCAGCATGCATTTGTTGCTGAAAAAACGCCATTTAAAGATCGCATTCCATCTATTATGACCGAAGTAAAGACCATCCTAAAAGGTATCATACCTTATGTGTTGGTGGGTCTTGCTATAGGCGGATTAATGCATGGTTATATTCCTGAAGGATTTTTCGAACAATATATGAGCAAGGACAATCTCTTTGCCGTACCATTGGCAACAATTTTAGCCGTACCCATGTATTCAGGCGCATCAGGAATTTTACCGGTGGTACAAGTATTGGTAAGCAAAGGGATTCCGTTAGGAACAGCCATCGCATTTATGATGGGTGTTGTAGGTTTATCTTTACCCGAAGCCATGCTACTTAAAAAAGTAATGACCTTAAAACTCATTGGAATATTTTTTGGGGTAGTAACCCTCTGTATAATAGTATCCGGTTATGTATTTAATCTCATTTTATAACAGAATTTTATAGGCAACCAACCCATTTATAACGAAACAATATTTATTGGTTGGTTTCTAAAAAATCAACTTTACCATTAGATACATCATACAAAGCACCTACAATTTCTATTTCATTATTCTTTTCCATTTCAGCAAGGATCGGGCTTTCTTTTCTAATCCTATCAATTGATAATTGAACGTTTACAATAGACACTTCTTCTATCGCTTCATCAGTAGTTACATCCTTTTTCGATTTAATTACACCAACTGCAGGTTTTATTTTATCTAATAAAGTAGTAATATTTCCAAGTTCTACATTTTTACAAGCTGCGGTTACAGCTCCACATTTGGTATGCCCCAAAACAACTACAATTTTTGAACCGGCAACTTTACAGGCATATTCCATAGAACCTAAAATATCTTCATTGATTATATTCCCGGCTACTCTCGTACTAAAAACATCTCCAATTCCTTGATCAAAAACCAATTCAGCTGGTACTCTTGAATCTATACAACTTAATATAACTGCAAACGGAAACTGACCTTCACTTGTTTCCAACACCTGATCTTGAAGATTTCTTTGCGCTTTGACGTTTTGTACAAAACGTTCATTTCCTTCCACTAATATTTGATGTGCCATCTGTGGGGTTAGATTGGCTTGGGTAACTTTTGTATGTGTTTTCATTTTTTTGTTTTTAAATTTTATCTTGAACATTTTCTTTGATCCATATTAAACAATCATTAAAATTGTCAAATATCTGGTCTTTTGGAACTAAATCAGGAATAATATCTATTTGCTCCAATAAATATCTTGGTTGATTTAAAACATTTACTAAAAGTATTTTTTTGTTTTGATTAGCTAGTTCTACTAAGGCATCTTCTAAAGCATATAAGCCAGACTGGTCAATATATTGCATTCGTCCCATTCTAATAATAATAGTTGTAGCTGTAGCTGGAATTTGGTTCATTAATTGTTGAAAATCACTAGTTGAGCCAAAAAACAATGGACCTTTAATATGTTTGATAAAAACTTTTTCTTTTAAATTTTCAGGAAAGTCGATTTCATCCTTCCATGCCTTTTCTTTTAGTAACGATTTTACATCTGAGCGTTCAGCAGTTAAATCTCCAATTTTTTTCATAAACATTAGCGATGCTATTACCAATCCGATACCAACGGCATAAACAAGATTCCATACTGACGATAAAACCAACACTACCAACATAATAACTACTTCTTGACGAGGTATGTATGGTATTGCCTTTAAACCTTTATAATCCATAACGCCAATACCTACAGTTATTAAAATTCCTGCCAACACTGCCGCCGGAATTTGAGATGCAACAGGACCTAATACTAATAAAATAATCAGCAGTAATACCCCTGCCATCATACCCGATAGCCTTGTTTTACCACCCGCATTAATATTAACAACCGTTCTAATTGTTGCTCCTGCTCCTGGAATACCACCAAAAATAGCACCAATACTATTACCAATACCTTGCCCTATCAGCTCTTTATTGGGTTTGTGTTTTGTTTTGGTCATATTATCTGCTACTACAGAAGTTAATAAAGAATCTATGGCTCCTAAAAGAGCTAGCGTCAATGCCGTAAAAATGAAGGGGCTAATGTTTGCAAAACTGAATTCGGTAAAAATTCCTAAATTAGGAATTGGCAGTCCGCTTGGTATCTCTTCAATGGGTCTATAATTTAATTTAAATCCGATGGCTATCCCAGACATGACCAATAATGCAACTAGTGTGCTTGGTACTTTTGTGGTTATTCGTTTAAAACCATAAATAATAAGGATTGTGCCCAATGCTAGAAGTAATTCTAACCAATTGATATTTTTTAACGCTCTTGGTAAAACTTTAATTGCACCCAAGACCCCCGAAGCTTCTTTACTTGCTAAGGTCTGCGATTCTTTAAGTATTTGAGCTTGCGTAATATCTTCCGCTCTTTTCACTGTTTCTCTAAAATCTTCTAAAACCAAGATCCCTTCTCCTGCTTCTTCTTTTAAAATATTGTCTAAAATGATTTCCTCCGCTTGCGGTTTAAATTGAGTTACAAAGGCTGTATCTTCTTTAGGATAGTAACCTACAGAGGGCAAGATCTGAGTAACCAAAATAATAACACCAATAGCCGTCATAAATCCAGACACCACCGGATAAGGAATATATTTAATATACTTTCCTAATCCAATTAATCCTAACCCTACTTGCATTAATCCTGCTAATAAAAATACAGTTAAAATAGCCGGTAATGCTTTAGAAACATCACCATCAAAAGCCGCAATGATCCCTCCTATCACAACCATACTCACGGCTGTCATTGGTGCAGTAGGCCCGGATATTTGCGTATTAGTACCGCCGAAAAGTGCAGCAAAAAAACTTACAAAAATAGCTCCGTATAGACCGGCGCTTGGCCCCAAACCGGAACTTACACCAAATGCAAGTGCTAATGGTAATGCAACAATACCAGCGGTGATTCCACCGAAAATATCTCCCTTAAAATGTTTAAAATCAAATATGTTTTTCATTAATTGTTTTGTCTTTATTAAATTTATGATCTTTCAATCATTTTACATACCATTTGAGTATAAAATTCTGAAATGCTATCTCTTCCATTTTTGGAATCTGTTAAAGAAGGTAAATGTTCTGCAAAATATCTTTGTTGATGAGCCCCTTCTATTACCGTTGAAATTAACATATGCGGGAATTCAAACGTTGGATTTATCTCTAATACTATATCGCTAATTCTTTGAACTACCTGTTTATAAGCTTTAAAATACCCTTTTTCATTTTCAGCATCAACTTCTTTTGTATGATAGGTTTTAACTGATTCTGTGATGATGATGTCATGTAATAATACTTCATTAATATGACTAAAAGAATTGTCAACTTTAATAGGTTGCGTTAGTATTTTAATTGTTCTTTTGACCCTGTCAATTGGCGAAGTAATATTTGCTGTTGCAAAAACCAATTGGTATTCAATCCAACTCCAATACCAAGCGGTTAGATAAATTAATAAAGTATGCTTACTTTCAAAATACCGGTAAATAGAACTCTCAGGTGACGCTATCTTGATTCCTAATTTCTTAAACGTAAAAGCTTCAAAGCCCAATTCATTGATCATTTCTATGCTATTAGAAACAATATTAAGCCCCAATTCAGATGAATCTGGATTTTTTAAGTATAATTTAGGACTAACTTCTATATGTATTTGAAGGTTTTTCATAATCAAGTTGCAAATATAATAGTATTACTATCATTTTTGCAAGTTTTATTTGTATATTTTATACAAAGCCCTTTTAAGAGGTTCGTTTTTAAAACACTAGTCAATATATTGTATATAATGCTGACCCTGACTTTGGTATTAATAGGCACTCAAAACATCCATTTATTCCTTATCTTTGAATGATTAAAACAGGTCATAAAATACTATCACTTAAAAAAGAAAAATGAGTTATTTTAGACACAAATTAAGATGGATATGAAAAACCTAGTCTTGGTATCATTAGTTCTATTATTACTAAACTCATGTAATCAAATAGTAGCTATTAATAAAGTAGAAAAAGAAAAAATAATAAACGATATTGTTAAAATGTTCGACAATTATCATAATGACATCAAAGGAGGTGGCCTGACCTCAGAATTCAAGTATTTAGACCGCTCGGAGGATTTCTTTTGGGTACCACCGGGATATAAAAGTGCCTTATCTTATGATTCTATAAAAACTATTTTAGAGATAAATGCTAGATATCAGAAGTCTGTTGAATTTAGTTGGGATACCTTACAAGTTTTTCCGTTATCGAATAAAATTGCCAATTATTCAGGCATTGTAAATGGTGTCATAATAGATAATTCAGGAACAAAATCTTATATAACAATCATTGAATCGGGAACCGTAATTAAACGAATGAGTGGTTGGAAAATATTGAATGGGCAATCTGCAATCATAGAACCTGAACCTAATAATTAATGGAAAAATTGATCATCAAATCAAAACGACTGTTTATAAGAAATCTAAAGCCCATAGATTTACGAGATTTTTATGAGTATCGCTCAAATCCTGAAGTTTCAAAATACCAAGGATTTGATACGATGAAAAAACAGGAAGCAAAACGGTTTATTGATGAGCAAACGGATAAATTCTATGGGGTGCCGGGTGAATGGGTACAGTATGGTATTGTAAATAAAAAAACAGGTAAACTTGTTGGCGATTGTGCCATAAAGTTAGATGATGATGACGATCGAATAGCGCAAATAGGTATTACTATAAATCCTATTTTTCAAAATCTAGGTATCGCCAAAGAAGCTATGATTGCAATTATGTCATGGCTTTTTGCAGTAAAAAAAATGCATAGAATTAGTGAAATTGTAGATATAGAAAATTACAATTCTATAAAATTATTAGAAGCATTAGGTTTTAAAAGAGAAGGCCATTTTGTAGAAAACGTGTTTTTTAATGATAAGTGGGGTAGTGAATATCAATATGCCATGTTAGATAGAGAGTGGGATGAAACAGTTTATAAAAACTAGTACATTAATTTAGGTTCTTTATTAAAAAACTAACTTCGTAATTTAATTTAACCATCATATCTAAATGAAAAAAGTTTTATTAATTATATTCATTTCAATTATTTTCCAGAGTTGTCACACTTATAAATCTATAAGTATAGACGAAGTACGAGTTGGAAAAAACTACGTGGTAAAATTAAAAGAAGGTAGAACATTTAATGCAAAATGTAAAAAAACGTTCACTGATAGCGTTCTTTTAACAATAAATAAAACTACTGTTAAATTTCCCAAAAGTAAAATTGAATCTATAAAGAGAGATAAAATTTCTTCAATAAAGCTAATTGGAGGGGGATTATTATTTACTACAGGAATTATTATTTTAATAAATGATACTAATAAAGATCAAAATATAATATTTCAGGAAACAAATTAAATTTGAGATTATTATGTATTTTTCAATTCTTATTCTTTGCTTATATAAATAACTTTTGCCATCAATGAAAATACTTATACCCTTACCCAATAAAGATTTTGACCTTACAGAAGTTGCAGTTCCTTGGAAATTATTTAAAGACCAAGGTTACGAAGTTGTTTTCGCAACAGAAAATGGTCAAAAAGGAATTGTTGATCCTTTATTGGTAACCGGTGTAATTTTCGGTCAATTAAATGCAAAACCAGAAGCCATTAAAATTTTTAGAGAATTAGAAAAAGCAATAGAATTTTTAAACCCTATTCTATATTCTGAAATTAACACCTCTTCATATGGCTTGTTACACTTACCGGGTGGACATGCGAAAGGAGTCCGTCAATATTTAGAAAGTGAAGTTTTACAACAAAAAGTCTTAGAATTTTATCAGGCAAATAAGATAATAGGTAGCATTTGTCATGGCACTATCCTTATGGCTAGAACAATTGATCCGAAAACAGGAAAAAGTATAATTCACAAAAAAAGAATTACGGGATTGATAAAAAGATTAGAGAAAGTAGCATATTATATTACTTCATGGAAATTGGGCGATTATTATAGAACTTATCCTACCTATACCGAAGATGAAATTACCCATAACCTCAGTGATAAAAGTCAATTTAAAAGAGGGAGTTTGAATCCTTTTAAACCATTTGTATGTGTAGATGAAAATATTGTCTCAGCTAGATGGCCTGAAGATGCCTATTTATATGCTGAAACCTTGATTAAAAAGCTAGAAGAAAATAATAAATGAGTTCAATGCAAAAATGATACTTTATTAAGGTAATTTTGTCATTCCTGCGAAAGCAGGAATCCAGATTTGTCCTTTAATATTCTAAAACATCGGGATTAAATTTATTTGTATTATTAGTATGATAAGTTCTCGATACTTTTTCTTCTAGAAAAAACTCGAACTGACACTTATAATTAAATGAGCGAAAAGCAATTAACAAGAATAAATAAATATCTAAGTGAAGTGGGCTATTGTTCACGTAGAGCAGCCGATAAACTTATTGATCAGGGCAGAGTTACTATTAATGGAGTGGTACCTGAAATGGGAACAAAAATTGCGCCTCAAGACGAAATACGTGTTGATGGAGAGTTAATATCTGAACCAAAAGAAAAATCTGTATATCTTGCTTTTAATAAACCTGTTGGCATTGTATGCACAACTGATACCCGCGTTGAAAAAGATAATATTATTGATTTTATCAATTTTCCTAAGCGGATTTTTCCAATTGGTCGTTTAGACAAACCTAGTGAAGGTTTGATATTCTTAACGAATGATGGTGACATAGTCAATAAAATATTACGTGCAAAAAACAATCACGAAAAGGAATATCTGGTTACCGTTAACCATCCTATAACAAAGAAGTTTATTCAACAAATGTCTAATGGTGTACCTATTTTAGACACAGTTACACGAAAATGTTCTGTTAAACAGCTCGGTAAAAACCAATTTAAAATAATTCTAACACAAGGTTTAAACAGACAAATTCGTAGAATGTGTGAGTACCTTGACTACAGAGTTATAAAATTAAAACGTGTTAGAATAATGAATGTTTCTTTAGACATGCCAGTAGGAAAGTGGCGGAATCTTACTGACCAGGAACTCGCAGAAATAAATAGATTGGTTTCAGAATCGGCCAAAACACATGATAGTTCAAATTAAAAGATCCCACCGTTGTGGGATCTTTTTTAATTTTCTTTCTATGTTAAAAAGGTTTAATTTCCTTTTTTGAAATCTGCTAAAAATTTAGCGAGTCCGATATCGGTTAATGGATGATTTAGTAACCCATCAATTGCTTTAAGTGGCCCGGTCATTACATCGGCTCCAATTTTAGCGCAATCCATGATATGCATAGTATGACGAATTGAAGCCGCCAATATTTGTGTATTAAACCCATAATTGTCATAGATCAAACGTATTTCTTGTATCAAGCCTAAACCATCGGTAGAAACATCATCTAAACGCCCAATAAAAGGTGACATATAGGTAGCACCTGCTTTGGCTGCCAATAAAGCTTGACCAGCTGAAAATACCAAGGTTACATTTGTTTTTATGCCTTTATCTGAAAAATATTTACAGGCTTTAACACCGTCTTTTATCATTGGTAATTTCACAACAATTTGCGGATTCAATGCAGCCAATTCTTCTCCTTCTCTTATCATTCCATCATAATCGGTTGCGATAACTTCGGCACTTACATCACCATCAACTATATCACAAATAGCTTTATAATGGTTCCTAATATTCGCTGCACCTGTAATACCTTCTTTAGCCATTAATGACGGATTGGTAGTTACACCATCAAGAATTCCCATTTCCTGAGCTTCTCTAATTTGGTCTAAATTTGCTGTATCTATAAAAAATTTCATCTGTTTTTATTTGCTTTTTTAATGATTCCCAAGGCATTACAATTGTTCGTTTTAATTACCTTTTAAATATTTTGTCAAATATAAAGTTTCCTAAAAATGTGGCTAAGAAGATAACGCGTAATTTATTAACATGTTATACAAGATGTCTGTTAAATGGTCATTAGTTTATGGCTAATCACCTCTGTATAGAAGTTAGTTGCTACAATTTAGCATAAAATTACATTTTAAAATGATTCATCAGCATTCTTTCATACACCTTATCGGGTAGCAAACGTTTTAACACAATAGAAAACTTCTGCATAAAATCGCCAACTTTATAATGAATTCTAGGCTTAGTATTAATTATAATAGCATAAATAGCTTTTGCCATGTGTCTGGGATCTCCTCCACTATCAACATGCGAATCCATCAGGTCGAGATTGGTTTGGTATGCATCTTTATAAGGAGAATCGTCAAATATAGGTGTATGATATCTTCCGGCAGCAATATTGGTTGCAAAATCTCCGGGAGCAACATTACAAACTTCAATTCCGAAACTCTTTACTTCCATACGTATAGCCTCAGTCGCAATTTCTAAAGCACCTTTGGTAGCAGAATAAATTCCCCTGAAGGGCAAACCCATATATCCTGCAATAGAAGTCACATTTATGATAAGACCATTATTTTGTTTGCGCATTTGAGGTAATACGGCTTTCATAACATCAATAGCACCAAAAAAGTTAGTATCAAAAACCTTGCGCATTTCTTCTGTAGGTGTATCTTCTATTGGCCCCGCTATGCCCATACCTGCATTATTGATCAGGACATCTAATCTACCTTCATTTTCAATAATGGTAGCAACGGCCTGTGAAATGCTTTCAATAATGTTTACATCTAAAGCTATCAGTTTAAAAGGATGGTTATCAATATTTGACGGATTTCTACTTGTACCATATACAGTAAACCCCTTGTGACTTAAAAATTCACCGACAGATTTGCCTATTCCGGTAGATCCTCCAGTAATTAAAATAACCTTTGACATATTCATGAATATAAAGAGTTAAAAAACAAGTCAAAAATACATTATTTCAAATGATTGTCGAAAATTAAATCTATTTGGTTTTAGATGCAAAAATTAGAATTATTAAGTCCCTGAAACAAGTTCAGATTATTATGTGTAACAAAAGTATAATTTGAAGTACTAATAAAAAGGAAAATGGAAATTTATTAAGCGAAATCCAGTCCTGATAGTTATCGGGAGCATCGGTAAATTCTGAAACTAGTTCAGAATAAAAAAATGGGCAAGCGACCTACATCACACCGCTACGACCTAATACCTTTGCTGCATTCCTGCCCTGGAGGATTCAAAGGGAGCTGGTTGTGTAGGACTTGC
>JGI24023J19991_10001805_pt1 | contig 16090 bp, 18 predicted proteins | sample Cruoilmetagenom1_FD_19991 | JGI IMG/M metagenome (IMG submission 19991) | reverse complement strand
CATATCAATCATATTAGTGTTATAACCATTGAAAAGTGGATGTTTAGTGGTAAAAAAGAATCGTATTTAGGTGTGTTTCCAAAGCCTGGTGTTTCACAAAAGGATATTGATGAAGCAACCAAATTTGGCAAGCCCATCTTAGAAGGTTTATTGCAAGGTGAGTATCAAAACCTACAAGATAACTTGCTAAAAATAGATGCGGTAAAAATAAACTCATTTTTAGTTTTAGTTGATAAAAGAGCTAATGTTCTTTTCGGGAAATGGGCGAATCTAATTATTAAAAAAGGTAAGCCAGGAGAGAAAAAACGATTAAAATGGATTGGTTATTTTAATAAATATTTAAAATTTGCGATTTGGTTCATTGCCCCAATTGTTTTTATTGTATTTTTGCTAACTTATTTGCCTTTTTTAGGCAGTATAAAAAAAGACCAAAAATATTACGCATCTGTTAACCAAAACAGTAGAACCAAATAATGAATGACGTTTATATAACGAGAATTGCAAAATATCTACCTAATGAACCAGTTTCTAATGATGAAATGGAAGAGAAATTAGGGTTTTTAAATGGTAAAACTTCTAAAGCAAGACGTATAGTTTTGCGAAATAATAGAATTGTTAATAGATATTATGCCATCGATGATAAAGGTAATATAACGCATAACAATGCCCAATTGACTAAAGAAGCTATTGAACTGTTATGCGATGATGAGTTTACAACAAAAGATATTGAACTACTTTCTTGTGGTACTTCAAGTCCAGATCAAATATTACCATCACATACAGCGATGGTACATGGTTTTTTGAAGAATAGAAATCTTGAAATTAATTCTCCTTCAGGAGCATGTTGTTCAGGAATGAATGCTTTAAAATATGGTTTTATGGCGATTAAATCAGCACAAGTGAATAATGCAGTTTGTGCAGGCTCAGAGCGTACTTCTTCTTGGATGATGTCAACTATTTTTGAAGATGAAATTAAGCATCTTAAAGAATTAGAAGAACAGCCTATCATTGCTTTTAATAAAGAATTTTTACGTTGGATGCTTTCTGATGGTGCAGGAGCTTTTTTATTAGAAAGTGAACCAAAAGGAAAGCAACCTTTAAAAATTGAATGGATGGAGGGCTTTTCTTATGCTCATGAGTTAGAGGCTTGTATGTATGCAGGTGCTGATAAATTAGAGAACGGACATTTAAAACCTTGGAGTGAATATTCTGCACATGAATGGAGTGAAAAATCTTTGTTTGCAATGAAACAAGATGTGAAGTTGCTAGGAGAGAATATTTTAGTAAAAGGGGTTGAAAGTTTAAAAATGGCCATTGAAAAACATCAGATAAAACCTTCAGAAATCACCTATTACTTACCTCATGTATCTTCATACTATTTTAGAGAAAGACTTTATGAAGAAATGATTGTTCAAGATGTTAAGATCCCGTATGAAAGATGGTTTATGAATTTAGATCAAATTGGGAATGTTGGTGCGGCATCTATTTATATAATGGTTGAAGAATTGGTGAATTCTGGTAAGTTAAATAAAGGAGATAAACTATTATTATCTGTTCCTGAAAGTGCTAGATTTTCTTATTCATATACACTTTTAACGGTTTGCTAAATGGGTGTGTTTGAGCCTAACATACCAAATGATATTAGTGTTACTGGCTTAATTCCTCAGAAGTATCCTTTTGTAATGGTTGATAAATTAGTGCATTATTCAAAGGAAGCAGTAGTGTCTGGTTTAACGGTAAGATCTGATAATATTTTTACTAAAAATGGATATTTTACCGAGCCTGGTCTTATAGAACATATGGCACAAACAGTGGCTTTGCATACAGGTTATCAATATTTCTTACTTCACAAACCTGCTCCTACAGGTTATATTGGCTCTATAAAGAGCGTAGAAATTCTTAAATTGCCTAAATTAAATAATCAATTACTTACTTCAGTTTCTGTTTTACACGAAATTATGGGAGTAACATTAGTAAAAATTGAGGTAACATTAAATGATGAGGTTATTGCTACCAGTGAAATGAAAACGGTCATTGCTAAATAATTTGGAAAGTTCAGATCATCATATTACCAATATTAAAAAATTCTTACCACATAGAAAACCTATGTTAATGGTTGATACGATGTATAATGTTCTTGCTGAATCTGTTGAGACAAGTTTTGAAATTAATTCTGATTGTATCTTTGTTGTTGATGGTAAGCTAACTGAAACAGGTTTGATAGAGAATGCCGCTCAAACATGTTCAGCAATTGTAGGTAAAAGTTTTTTTGATGAAGGTGATACTGAAGGAGAAAGTAATGAACTCATCGGATTTATAAGTGCAATTAAGTCGGTTAAAATTTATGAATTACCTTCAGTTAACCAAACAATTATTACTAAAGCCAATTTAGTTTCAAGATTTGATAGTGATTCGTTTAGTATTTGCACAATTAAATGTTTTATTAAAAACGGTACAGTTTTACTGGTTGAAAGTGAAATGAACTTGTTAATTCAAGAAGTGAGATAATTATGAAAGAAAGTGAAGTTCCTCAAGATAAGAGCAATTTAGAATCTGCTAATTTTAGAGAGCTATGCTATGCTGTTGATGAAAATGGAGAATATATTACAGCCAATAGTTCTGGTTGGGACCCTAAAACCATTGCTTTAAATAATGCTATTGAAGATATTAAAGAACGTATTGAAAAAGCAAAAAATAAGGTATTAAACAATCAAACAAGTCCGATAGAATATTATATGGAAGTCCATAAGATGGATATCCCTATTTTAGCNAGTTATGTAGGTTTATGGCAATGGAGAGTGAAAAGACATTTNAAGCCTTCTGTTTTTAAAAAATTGAGTAAAAAAATATTGAATAAATATGCTGAGATTTTTTCTATTTCTATAGAACAATTGCAAGATATTAATAAACAATAATGAAGATAGATTTTACACACCATCAATCTGCACATTGTGAAAACGGAGTAGTTTCTAATTTGCTAAAACACAAAGGTCACAATATTAGTGAGCCTATGGTTTTTGGCATTGGTTCTGGATTGTTTTTTGTTTACATTCCGTTTTTAAAGGTGAATCATGGCCCTGCAATTAGTTTTAGACCTATGCCAGGTTTTATATTCAAACGATTTGCTAAGAGATTAGGCATTAAGATAAAACGTTATAAGTTTAAAAATAAAAAGAAAGCTCAATTGACATTGGATGCTGAGCTGCAAAATAATAATCCTGTAGGTATGCAAGTTGGAGTGTACCATTTGTCTTATTTTCCTGATGAATATCGTTTTCATTTCAATGCTCATAATATGGTGGTGTATGGAAAAGAAAATGACACTTATTTAATTAGTGATCCTGTAATGGAAACCACAACCACATTAACTGAAAAAGAATTAGAATTGGTACGTTTTTCTAAAGGAGCTTTTGCACCTAAAGGACATATTTATTATCCTATTCAATATCCCAAAGAATTGAATTTAGAGAAAGCAATCAAAGTCGGAATTAAAAGCACCTGTAGAGATATGCTTGCTCCTGTGCCTATTGTTGGTGTAAATGGAATGCGTTTGGTGGCGAAACTGATTAGAAAATGGCCAGTTAAAAAAGGAAAAAAAGTGGCAAATCACTATTTGGGACAAATAGTGAGAATGCAAGAGGAAATAGGAACAGGTGGTGGCGGGTTCAGATTTATATATGGAGCTTTTTTACAAGAAGCAGCAATCATATTAAAAAATGATAAATTGAATGAATTGTCAGCTGAGATTACAGAAATAGGTAATTCATGGCGTGATTTTGCCTTAGATGCCTCTCGAATTTATAAAAATAGAAGTCCAGAGTTAGATGCGTACAATAAAATAGCAGATCAGTTGGTAGCATTGTCAAATAGAGAAGAAGTTTTTTTTAAAAAATTAAGAAAAGCTATATGAATTCACCAGTAATCTATATAAATAACGTATCTAAAAAATACAAAAACACTGACTTTTTTTCAATAGATCAATTGACTTTAGAAATACCACAAGGGGAAATATATGGCTTGTTAGGGCCTAACGGAGCAGGTAAGACAACCTTAATTTCTATGCTTTGCGGATTGCTAAAACCAACTTCTGGTCAACTTGAGATTAATGGAATGATCTTTAAAAAGGATGCAAAAAAAATAAAGCAAGCCATTGGGGTTGTTCCTCAAGAATATGCTTTGTATCCTACATTAACTGCGTATGAGAATTTAATGTATTTTGGGGCAATGTACGGTCTGTCGAGTGATAATTTAAAAATTAATATTGCTGAAAGCTTAACGTATTTAGGCTTAGAAAAATTCGCACATAAAAAAATAAACACTTTTTCAGGAGGTATGAAACGAAGAGTGAATTTAATAGCTGGTATTTTACATAATCCTAGTATATTATTTTTAGATGAACCTACGGTTGGTGTAGATGTACAGTCGAAAAATGTAATTATTGAGCATTTAAAAATGTTGAATACTAACGGAACTACCATTATATATACGTCTCATCATTTAACAGAAGCACAAAAATTTTGCACCCAAGTAGCTATTATTGATCAAGGTGTTATTATTTCTACAGGAGCCCCAGAAACACTAATTGAAAACACAGCGGATGCCCGTAATTTAGAAGAAGTTTTTATTAAATTAACAGGTTCAGCATTAAGAGATTATGCGTAAGTTATTGAGTTCTACATACAAAGAAATGTTATTGCTCTCAAGAGACATGGGCGGTTTGGTTATACTTTTTGTAATGCCATTGGTGTTGATTATTACCATCACATTAATTCAAGATGGTTCTTTTAAAACCATTAACAATACTAAAGTTCCAATTCTTTTTGTTGATCATGATAAAGGTAATATTTCAGAGAAAATTTTTGACAATCTAAAAAAAAGTGATGCTTTTGAAATTGTAACCCAACAAGACAATGTTATCATTACAGAAGAATCTGCAAAGGCTTCAGTTTTAAAAGGTAACTATCAATTGGCAGTTGTAATTCCGATGGATTTAAGTGCTGACTTACAGAAAAAAGTAAATCAAAATGTGTCAAAAATTTTAAGTGATTTTGGGGTTGAAGAAGATACTATTGTTAGTGATGAATTTATTCAAACTAAAGAAATTAATTTATATTTCGACCCTGCGGTTCAAAAATCATTTAAAAATGCGGTGATAAATAATATTGATAAAATGATTTCTAAAATAGAGTCAAAATCTATTTATGAGGCTTTTCAGGAAGAACTAAGTGATGATACAAGTGATGATAATCCTCTATTAGAAGAAAGTAATTTTGTTTCCTTTAAAGAAATTAATCCTAAGGAAGGTACAATAGAAATTATTCCAAATTCCACACAACACAATGTTCCTGCTTGGACATTGTTTGCGATATTCTTTATTGTAATCCCACTATCCATCAATATTGTAAAAGAAAAAAATCAAGGTACTTTTGTGCGTTTGCGTACAAATCCTGTTTCATATTTAACAGTATTGGGTGGTAAAACAATGACCTACCTTTTAGTTTGTCTGTTACAATTTTTATTGATGTTGGCTGTTGGTGTTTATGTATTGCCCTCTTTAGGTTTACCAGCATTACAAGTTGGTTCTAACTTTGTGACGTTGTTTATTGTTGCATTTTTTTCAGGATTGGCCGCCATTGGTTTCGGAATTTTATTAGGTACACTATCTAACACTCCAGAGCAATCAGCTCCTTTTGGTGCAACTTCTGTAGTTATTTTAGCAGCTATTGGAGGAGTATGGGTTCCAGTATTTTTAATGCCTAAATTTATGCAATTGGTTTCAAATATATCACCAATGAATTGGGGTTTAAGTGCGTTTTATGATGTGTTTTTACGACAAGGCGGACTTAAAGATGTATTGCCAGAAATAGGGTTATTACTGTTGTTTTTCGTGATTACAGTATCCATTTCAGTAATTTATGATCAAAAGAAAAGAGCAGTATGAGTATAAAAAAAATTAGTTTTAATTCAGAAATAAGAGTCCGTTTCAATGAGACTGACCCTTTAGGGATTGTTTGGCATGGACATTATATTACTTATTTTGAAGATGGGAGAGAGGCCTTTGGTAGAGAACATGGTATCTCGTATTTAGATGTGCAAGCTAATGGGTTTGTAACTCCAATTGTTAAATCTACTTGCGAACATAAATTACCATTAAAATATGGAGATATTGCAAATATAGAAACGACTTATATAGATTCCCCAGCTGCTAAAATGATTTTTAGGTATAGAATATTTAATCCACTAGGTGAATTAGTATGCACTGGTGAAACCATTCAGGTTTTTGTTGATAATAATGACGATTTATCTTTGACTTCACCTCAGTTTTTTGAGGAATGGAAACGTAAAGTAGGATTGATAGAATAAATGAAAAAGGTTTTTGTAACATATAATAATATCATTTCAAGTTTAGGCTTTGATACAGCATCTAATATTGAAAATGTATCCAAAGAGATTTCAGGTGTTGAGCAGATAAATGATGAGAAGTTACTTCAAGAACCGTTTTATTCTTCTTTAGTAGCTACTGAGAAGTTAGATACTGCTTTTCAAAAAATTGGAAGTGTTTCTGAATACACACGTTTAGAAAAAATGATGATGCTATCATTACATGATGTGATAAAGCAGTCTAATATTCATTTAGATGCTAAAACAGGCTTTATAATTTCGACTACCAAAGGTAATGTTGATGTGTTAGATGAAGGTTCAAAATTTCCTAAAGAAAGAGCCTACTTGTCAGAACTTGGAAAGCAAATTCAACAATTTTTAGGTATTCAAAATGAAGCGGTTATAATTTCTAACGCATGTGTTTCTGGTATCATGGCAGTTTCTGTTGCAAAAAGAATGATAGAGAGCAAACTTTACAATCATGTGTTGATTGTTAGTGGAGATGTGGTTTCAGAATTTATTTTATCAGGTTTTCAGTCGTTTAAAGCGATAAGTGATTCGCCTTGTAAACCATTTTCAAAAAATAGAACAGGTATTAATATTGGTGAGGCTGCAGCTTCGGTATTGGTAACTTCAGATGAAACTTATTTGAGTGATGATGCCGTCCAAATTTTAGGAGATGCTTCATGTAATGACGCTAATCACATTTCTGGACCGTCTAGAACAGGTGAAGGCTTGGTTAGAAGTATGAAATCTGCATTTGAAGAAGCGAATATTGAAATTCATAATATTGATTATATCTCACTTCATGGAACAGCAACCAATTATAATGATGAAATGGAGGCTATAGCTATAAATAGAATGCATTTAGAAAAAGTACCTGCGAATAGTTTAAAAGGATATTACGGACATACACTCGGTACCTCGGGTTTATTAGAGACCATTGTGGGCATGCAGTCATTATATAATAATACATTATATGCTTCTTTTGGTTTTGATGAATTGGGCGTTTCTCAACCTATACATATTATTAAAAAAACAAAGGAGAAAGAATTAACTGTCTTTTTAAAAACGGCTTCAGGTTTTGGTGGTTGCAATACTGTCGCAATTTTTAAGAAAGTAAACTAAAATAAAAAACAAATAAGGTGTATGTTTTTATTATTCCTGTAAATTTGTAAAACCAAATAACCATATATATATGTCAATAAAATCATTAAAAGCTGTAGATGCCTTAGAAGCAGCTCAAAGAATAGCTTTTGCTCCATTTGTTTTTCAAACCACAGTTACTTTAAGAAAATTAGGCATTTTAGACCTTATTTTTGAAAGAAGAAAAAAAGGAGGAATTTCAATTGATGAAATTTCAAAAGAATTATCAATTAGCAAATATGGTATTGGTGTTTTACTAGAGATTGCAGAAAGTTCTGACATTGTTTTTAAAAATGAACAAGGCAATTATGAGATTACTAAAGTAGGTTATTTCTTAAACGCTCATGAAACAGTTAATGTAAATCTCAATTTCACTAATGAAGTTTGTTACAAAGGGTTGTTTCATTTAGATGAATCTATAAAAACGGGTAAACCCTCAGGTTTAAAAGAATTAGGTGATTGGAATACTATCTATGAAGGTTTGTCAGTCTTACCACAAGAAATAAAAAAATCTTGGTTTGAATTTGATCATCATTATTCTGATGGTGTTTTTAATGANGCTCTTGAAATTGTTTTTAGAAAGAACCCNAAAACTATATTTGANATTGGTGGTAACACAGGTAAATTCGCTTTAAGTGCTTGTAAATATAGTGATGATGTAAACATAAAAATCATTGATTTGCCAGGGCAATTAAATGTAGCATTATCCAATGTTAAAAATGCAGGCTTTGAAAATAGAGTTTCTGGTTATGAAATTGATTGGTTGTCAGAAGGAGAGTTGAAAATTCCTACAGGTGCAAATACCATTTGGATGAGTCAATTTTTAGATTGTTTTTCTGAAGAAGAGATTTTGAAAATATTATCAACCAGTGTGCAATCTATGAATGATGATACCGAGTTGCTAATTATGGAAACCTATACTGATAGACAAAAATTTGACAATGCAAAATTCATTTTAGAGGCTACATCATTATACTTTACAGTATTGGCAAATGGTAATAGTAAAATGTATCCTTCAACGGTATTTAAGAAATTAATTAATAAAGCAGGGTTAGTTATTAAAGAAGATATTGCTGTTGGTGAATACCATACTATATTCGTTTGTAAAAAATCCTAAAACAAATTGAATACTCAATACTACATACAGTCTTATTGTAAAATTAAAGAGGCTTGCATTACTTTAAATGATACGCTAGTTTTTGAAGATCAAAACAACGAGCCTAAATCCTTTTTTAAAAACGCATATAAAAATTTAGAATTAAAATATGCAAAGTTTTTTAAAATGGATAATTTGAGTAAATTGTCCTTTTTAGGAGCTGAATTTTTACTTCAAGATAATGAAAATGATGCAGAGAGTAATACAGCCATTGTTTTATCAAATAAAGCATCAAGTTTAGATACCGATAGAAAGCATCAAGACTCTATTCAAGATAAAGCTAATTATTTTCCGAGTCCTGCCATATTTGTTTACACCTTACCAAATATTGCTATTGGAGAGATAAGTATCAGACATCAATTAAAAAGTGAAAATGCTTTTTTTGTATTTGATACCTTTAATGCAGAATTTTTATGTAATTATGCAAGTGTATTACTTGATAAGAAAAAAGCAAAAAGTGTACTTTGCGGATGGGTAGATGTTGATAATGAAAATTATGAAGGCTTTATGTATCTTGTATCCCGTAATGGAAAAATAAAACATACAATAAAAGAATTAACCAATATATATCAAAAATAAAAGGAATAGATGGAAGGATTAAAATTAGAATTAAAAGAAAAAATTATAGAAAACCTAAATTTAGAAGATGTATCTATTGATGAGATAGGCAACAACGATCCGCTTTTTGGTGACGGACTAGGACTAGATTCTATTGATGCATTAGAGCTAATTGTAATGTTAGACAAAGATTATGGTATCAAATTATCTGATCCTAAAGAAGGAAAAAAAATATTTGAATCTATTGAAGTTATGGCAGCTTATATTGCTGAACATAGAGAAAAATAAATCTTGTTCAGCAGACTAAAGTTCTGCTTCGTTTAATTCTCTTAATAATAGTGAATGAGTAAAAAAGTTGCAATTACGGGTATGGGTATTATTTCTTCAATTGGAACAACTGTTGAAGAAAATTATCATGCATTATTGCAATGTAAACCAGGTATTTCTTTCATTTCTAATATTCAAACTCGTCATGAAAAAGATATTATGGTCGGTGAAATTAAGTTGACAAATGATGAATTGATAAAGCAATTAAAGTTACCAGTATCAAATAATTATTCAAGAACAGCTCTATTAGGCGTGTTGGCTGCCAAACAGGCCGTTGCTGATGCGAAAATTGATAATATTTCAGATTGTAAAACAGGATTGATTTCTGCAACTAGTGTTGGAGGCATGGACAAGACTGAAAAATACTATTACGATTACTTTACAGATGAAAACCCTCAAAAATATATTGAGGGTCATCATGGGGGAGATGCTACTCAAAAAATTGCCAAACAATTAGGAATAACTGATTTTGTAACCACTATAAGTACTGCATGTTCCTCTTCTGCCAATGCAATTATGTTAGGTGCAAGATTGATAAAGTCTGGTGAATTGGATAGAGTCATTGTTGGAGGAGCAGATTGCTTGTCTAAGTTTACCATAAACGGATTCAAAACGTTAATGATTTTATCAGACACCTATTGTACACCATTTGATGAAAATAGAAAAGGGCTAAATTTAGGTGAAGCAGCCGCTTTTTTAGTGTTAGAATCTGATGAGATGGTAAAGAAACATGACAAAAAAGTATTGGCTTATGTTTCAGGTTATGGTAATGCAAATGATGCTTTTCATCAAACTGCATCTTCTGAAAATGGTGAAGGAGCAACCTTAGCCATGCAAAAAGCGTTTAAAGTAGCTGATTTGTTACCAGAACAAATAGATTATATCAATGCTCATGGTACGGCAACTTTAAATAATGATTTGTCAGAGAGTAAAGCGATTTTACGTGTATTTGGTAGTCAAGTTCCAGATTTGAGTTCTACAAAATCATATACAGGGCATACCTTGGCAGCTGCGGCAGCAATTGAAGCCGTTTATGCAGTTCTGGCATTACAGCATCAAGTTGTTTTTCCGAGTTTGAATTTTAAAACAGTAATTAAAGAAACGGGTATTATTCCTGTAAGTACTTTAAAAGAAAAAAAGATACAACATGTACTTTCTAATTCCTTTGGTTTTGGAGGTAATTGTTCCACATTAATATTCTCAAAAAATTAATGGAAGCTTGTTATATAAACGGATTAGGGTGTGTGTCTGCACAACATACAATTGATAAAAATCAATTTTTAGATGATATAATTAGTTATCATGAGACTATTCTGTCAAGCATCAATCCGAATTACAAAGAATACATTCCGCCTGCAGCTGCAAGACGGATGGCTAAAGGGATTAAAATGGGTGTTGTTGCTTCTAGTTTGGCTTTGCAAGAAGCAGAAATAACGATACCAGATGCCATTATTTCAGGTACAGGTTTTGGTTGTTTGAAAGATTCTGAAAAATTTTTAAGTACTATTGTAGATAATGATGAAGAATATTTAACACCTACGGCTTTTATTCAATCTACACACAATACTGTCGGGGCTCAAATAGCGTTGGGTTTACAATGCAAAGCCTATAATTTTACTTATGTACATGCTGCTGTTTCTTTTGAATCTTGTTTGATAGATGCTCAGTTGAAGTTTTATGAAAAGGAAGCTACAAACATTTTAGTAGGCGGTGTTGATGAGGTGGGTGAGCATACCTATAAATTACACGCATTAATTAATCACATTAAAAAGGATAAAGTCAATACTTTCGATTTGAAAAACTCCAATTCTGTTGGAACAATTTTCGGAGAAGGAGCTTCATTTTTTTCCTTATCTAATGTAAAACAGAAAAGTACTTATGCTCAATTAACTGATGTTGAAATTATAAGTCAATTGACTTTAGAAAAATTAAATGAAAGGATTGAAGCCTTTCTAAAAAAGAATCAATTTTCTTATAAAGATATAGACGCCGTGGTTTTAGGTGTGAATGGTGATGTAGATTACGACCATTTCTATGAGCATTTACAAACAGGAGTTTTTAAGCAGACACAACAATTGTATTACAAACATTTGTGTGGCGAGTATAATACCGCTTCTTCATTTGGTTTTTGGTTAGCTGCAAAATTGATAAAACATCAGCAAGTACCAGAAGCAATAAAACTAAATAATATCAGTGCGAAGTCATTTAAAAATGTATTGTTATACAATCAATATAGAGGTGGAAATCATAGTTTTATCCTATTGCAATCATGCTAAAGTTTGGACGTGTAAATAGCATATTTATCCTTTTAGTTCCTGTAATATTCATTTTAAACTTACCGAGTTATTTATACCTTTTGTTGGTTGTAGGATGGTTAGTTTTAACCAGTATAGGTTCGTTTCATATTCGGTGGAATTATTTTCTAAAAGCTTTCCACGCTAACCCTAGTATTAAAANAAAATCTGTAGCCATTACTTTTGACGATGGACCGTATCCAGTAATCACACTTAAGATAGTAGAACTTTTAAGGCAATACAATGCAAAAGCTACTTTTTTTTGTGTTGGAAAACAAATAGAAGAAAACCCTGAAATATTCANGCAAGTAGTTCAGGCTGGTCATACCATTGGGAATCATTCTTACAGTCATTCTAATAATTTCGGATTTTTCTCAACGAAAAGAGTGCTGGAAGAATTAAAAAAAACAGATGATTTAATTTTTAGTTTGATAACTAAAAAAGTCAGATTGTTTCGACCTCCATTCGGAGTGACAAATCCGAATATTGCAAAAGCTATAAAACAAAACCAATATGATGTGATAGGTTGGAATGTTAGATCTTTAGATACCAAAATTCAAGAGCCTAAAAAAATAGTAGAAAGAGTTACCAAGAAGTTAAAAGCTGGAGATATTATCTTATTACACGATACCAATGAAAGAACCGTTCTTGTTTTGGAACAATTATTGTTATTTTTACAAAAAAATGAATTTAAAACTAGTACAGTAGAACAATTATTTGAATTAGAAGCATTTCATTAGAGTAAGTATATGTTTTGCCACGAATACACTAATTAATGAAGTCTATTAAAGTAAAATTATAATTTAGCGAATTGAAAATCCAAAGGATTTTCGGAGATTTGTGATATTTTTTATTGTTATATTTATTGTGAAAGATTAATTCGTGAATTCGTGGCCCAAAGAATTGAGAGTAAAATTTGAACAATAAACAATGATGTCTAAGATAGGTATGTTTTGGAATTTTTTTATTAGAAGCTTATGTATAAAATACTATTTTTTTTATTAGTGGTGAGCACTTTGTCTGCTCAAACTAAAATGACAACCACTGAAATAGTCAGTTTTAAAGAGAAAGTAAAAGTTACGGCCTCAAAAACAAAGACTATTGTGAGTGATTTCACCCAATTTAAGCACATGGATTTCTTATCTGATGATATTAAAACATCAGGTAAAATGCTATTTAAATCTCCAAATTTGGTAAAATGGGCATATACAAATCCGTTTCAATACAGTGTAATCTTTAAAGGAGATAAACTACTAATCAATGATGAAGGAAAAAAGAGTGATGTTAAAATAGGTTCTAGTCAATTGTTTAAAAAATTAAATAAATTGATTGTAAATAGTATCAGCGGCGATATGTTTAATGAAAGTGAATTTACAATGACTTTTACAAAGACAGCTACATATTATCAAGTACAATTTATTTCAAAAGATGCAAACCTTAAAAAATACATCAAACAGTTTGTATTGAACTTTGATAAAAAAAATCATAGCGTTATTGAAGTGAAAATGGTTGAACCGTCAGATGATTATACTAAAATTGTCTTTAAAAATAGAGAAGAAAACCAAGCCATTAAAAATGAAGTTTTTAATAATTAGTTTTGATTTAAAAGCAAAATGTCATTCAGAACATAGTGAGCCCGCCTGTCGTCGTGACAGGGAACGAATGGAGTGAACCTGCCTGCCGCAGGCAGGGAATCTCATGGCTTTTCAATTTTAAAATAATTAAGTACTTCTAATAGGACATTTTAAAATGATTTTAAAAAGGCATATAAAACATATACTAATTAGTATATCAGTTCTTATCGGTTTATCAGCCTGTACATTAAGTACAACCAAAAATCTTGTTGAAACAAAAGTAACAAGCACCACCTTTACCAATCCTTATTTTTCTGATATGACAAAAGATTATGTCTATAAAGCCAATATAGAAGTTTACGGCAAGCATTTAGGAGGACTCATGATTATCAAGAAAATAGCAAATAAACATCATAGAGTAGTGTTTGCAACTGAGTTTGGCAGTAGAATATTAGATTTTGAGTTTATGAAAAATGATTTCAAGATCAATTTTGTCTTAGATGAACTCAATAAAAAGATGGTTTTAAATACCTTAAAAAAGGATTTTAAATTGTTATTAAAAGAAAAGCATCAAATAGAAAAAAGGTATAAGAATTCTGAGTTTATTGTAGTTCAATCAAAGGTAGAGAAACGCACTAATTTTTTCTTTGTCAGTGATTGTAGTCGAGATTTGAATAAAATAGTACACACCTCAAAAGCGAAAGAAAAAGTAATTATTACCTTTGATGATGCCGTGAAAACTTTAGTAAAAGAAATTTCAATAGTGCATAAAAATATAAAGTTAAGAATTGATTTAAGGTATGTGGGAAAAGAAAAGGTTTAAGTTAGGTAATTTTTTATAAGTTCAAGTGATTTTGGATAGCCCTCAGTGTTCGTGTGTATCGAGAACCATTTAAATGCAAAATGTCATTCAGAACGCAATGAGCCCGCCTCTCGTCGTGGCAGGGAACGAATGGAGTGAACCTGCCTGCCGCAGGCAGGGAATCTCGAACTTCTTCAAGTCAAAATTACCAACCATTTTTGGCACCATTACCCAAAATAGATATATTTGTCTTAAGATAGTTATCATTATAAAACGCTTATAAAACATAGATTTAAGCTTAAATAAATTAAAAAAATATGAGATTAATATTTATTACATTTAGAATACTCATATTTCTATTGTTGTTGATGTTTTTGGTGAGTTGTACTAAGAATGAGAATAGTATCTCTGGCTACTATTTTGATATAAAAGACAGAAAAATTTATGAGTTTAAATCTTCGGAATTATTAATATATGATATTTCAGACTCAACAAAAACAACATGTAAATTAAATATTGAAAAAAACAGGCTAAACATTAAAAATAAACAAGGCAATTTTAGGCTTTACTTCACTATTGAACAAGATAGCTTATGGCTAATAGACAATGAACAATTGTTTTTAAAGAAAAATGAAATTAAGTTAATAAAATATAAATTTAGTAATTCATTAAAAGCAAAATTGCTTTTTAAAAATTATTGGTATGGAAAAAGTTTTGATAAAGAATCTGAATTTTGGTATAAATTTAAACAAGAAGGTTTAAGTTATAATAGTGACCTTTATAGAAAAGACAAGAACAAAGAGGTTTATTATAATTCATCATTTGATTTTCAAGAATATTTATATTTCAATAAATTTCTAATTTATAGGATTCAAAGTCATGCTTTTTTTTTAATAGATATAACTTCAGATTCATTAAAATTAAGGGAAGTTTACAATTTTAATAAAGTTAATTTTAGTAATTATATTTCAAAAATAGATTCTAGAATTTATGGAACATGGGTTAATGTGAATTCAAACAAGAGACCTTTGACATTATATGACAGAGCTAAAGAAAATAAATTTTACTTTGGAGACACAATTATGTTCACTAATAATAAGTTCATTAGGAAAATAAATAGTTTTGAAAATTATTATTACCAAGATTCTTTGATGCTTGGTGATAAAAAGCGAATTAATGATTTGAATAAGCACTCTAAAGAATTACCAATATTTTTTGAGCTAGGGTTAGATACTAAATTTTTATTATTTAAAAAACCGATAAATAAAGTTTTAAAAATTAAAAAATTATCAAAAGATTCATTAGTTTTAATAAATGATTTTCTAGGAGATCCAAGATTGATGAAGTATATTAGAGTTTCCCCTGTTGTTCCCTAAAAGGGATCGCTCTACGAATGCCCCCCTGACTATGCACTTCATTAATAACTCTGCCATTTTCTCTAATATCAACGTGTCAGTTCGAGTGATTTTTCGTAATGCAATGGAGAGAAATTGTATCGAGAACCATTTAAATGCAAAATGTCATTCAGAACGCAATGATGAAAGAATGGAGTGAACCTGCCTGCCGCAGGCAGGGAATCTCTAAAACCCGATCAGCGAAGTGAAAAACAAATATAAATCTGTATGCTCTGCGAATGCCCACTGACCTCACATTTCTTTCAAAATAGATATATTTGTCTTAAAGTATAAATAATAGAAAGATAGTTATGTGAATGTAGGCTTCCCTAAAAACCCAGTAGATTGGAAATATAGTAGTGCAAGAAACTATGCAGAAGATGATACCGTATTAAAAATAGATAATGAAGGTCTGCATTTAGGTATGATGTGATAAAATATTAAGTATATTTGTATAG
>JGI24023J19991_10001802_pt1 | contig 16125 bp, 12 predicted proteins | sample Cruoilmetagenom1_FD_19991 | JGI IMG/M metagenome (IMG submission 19991) | reverse complement strand
GTTTTGCTCACCCCCATTACTGGAATCCCGGTACCTGCCGGAGTGGCGGGAGCGGTACATTGATGTGAACCCGCATTATGTTCATAGTATCTGTAAAAACCTTTATTTATTTCTGCCGTATTAAGAAAGGGGTCAGCGGCTTCCCAACGGTCATTTTTAGTACAATTACCGCACCATAAATCGTACTTTGTTTTTGGACTAAAGTCGGTTGGCCAGTTCAGATTGCGCATACTGTATGAACTGTCCAGGAGCAGCATGACATTGGGCTTCGGTGCGACACTCACAGAGATAGGTGAATCTGCGATATCCAGAGGTGTGATGGCGTGACTTGCCATGATCGGCAGAAACCCGAGACAAAAGGCCAGGACTCTTGAGCGAATTGGGGAAAATTTCATTTTAGTGCACTCCATTGTTGCTCTGTGCAGTTGAATTAATTAAATCGTTTGACAATAGTTTGTTGTACTATGGCCTGGGAGCTGTCTGATTGCCCCGTACCTCGGCTGGTAATGCGATAATACTGGGTGCCTTTGGTGATATATTCGAGACCGACGTCCAAAACGTCCGGGATAAACTGCAGGTTTTCCACCACTGCATGCGGCTGGGTTTTGACCTCAGTCACTTTGCCGTCACCTTTCAGTTCAGTTGCATTGACCGTCCACCATGTATGATTCTGTCCCTCCCACCAGGCACTGCTATCCTTTTTCTTGACACAGAGCGATGCATCGGTGCTGGCCGTCCCTTTGCAATCGGCCTTTTCGGGAGGGGGGGCATTCAATGGCGCAATGATCTTTTGCATAGCCCGCCCCGCTGTTTCGGTGGCATTAAAGGCCAGGTTCAGATCACCCATATTACCCGCCATGCGATGTTCGAGGCTGGTGGTGCTGAGGGTACTGATCCCAATGATGGTCAGAGCGACAAGCAGGACCAGACCGATAATCAGGGCGGCGCCTGTTTGTTGTCGTGCAAATGGCTTAATGTGCGATAGGTTCAGTTGCTGTTGTTTCATGGTGGTATTCCTGCCTGGATTCACGGTGTTCGGTTACGAAGATTAATGGCCGTCACAAATTCCTTGCGGTAGTGCTTGTCAGCATCAGTTGCTGCGACATCTGTCCCATTAAAACGATAGGGCTTATTTGCAGTACCCACTTCATCCGAGCGAAATAACAGGCGCACATAGACATTAATAACTTTTGACCAGTCAGCGGCTGGAACGGCGGCAGCACTGGAGCGGATTTCATTAATACTGTTATTTCCATCGGTGTCTATTCCATAGTTAAGAACCATATCTTCCACATTCGGGACGAGTTCGGTTTCGGCTCCACCGACAAGTTTTTGATACAGGCTTGGCTTACCTTCGGTATTGTTTTGGATATAGTAGATCAGGTGTTCAAATTTATAGACGAAGGCATCCGATCCGTAGGCTTTACTCAGGTCGCCATTATTTTCCTGTTTGTCTTCCGCAGTATTCGTCTTTTCAAAAATGTCGGCGGTTTCACAGTCGGTGATAAGAAGTATCTCTCCTTTCTGAAAATCACAGGTTCCTGAAGTCTCAATTGCGGAGTTTTTGTTTGGCATGGTTCCGGTCAGTGCCGCTGAACAGGCAGAGCCTTTCCTGATCGTAATGGCATTTGTACCATCCAGAATGTCAGTCGGCTTGTTTGGCCAGGTATCACTGGCCGCGTATCCCACAATCAGTAGATCATCGGTAAAGTCATAATCACTGTCTATCTCTTTATCTTTCTTGACATTATTGTTCACTTCCATAAATTCCAGGTTGCCACAACCGGTAAAGCCCGCCATGCGGATATTTCTGGTCAGGACGTTAAGGGCAAAACGGGCGTTTTCCTGCAGCCCGGCAAACTCATCGGTGACCTGATAGGAACGCTTGCTCGCGGTATAAACGGTGGTCACACCCAAGAGCAGGATGGCGGAGACGGCCAGCGCCACCATTAGTTCGATCAGACTCAGGCCGGACTGGCGTTGGATACAGGGTTTGGGCAGATTCATGGGGTATCTCATGGTTGGAAAGTCAGGTCGACACTGGCGTTTAAACCCGATGGTTCCACCCAGCTGACGGTGATGGTGTAGGAACGGGAGTCAGGAACGGTGTCGCCATTATTATCAACGGCCTTGCCTGTGATCTCGCCTGAGCCGGAAGGCAGCACATCTTGCGTTGTTGTGTACCAGTCTGCAAAATCGATTTGGGCTGCAGTGCAGTCTGTAGTACATAACACAGTGTCCGAGTTCATGGCATCGTAGTCTTCGGCAGTAGCGCCTGCCTGGTTTGCCCGAATACGCTCGGCCATGTCATAGGTCTGCTGGACCGCCAGGGTATGCAAAATCGCGCTGTGATTATTTTGCATGCCCGACATTTGCATACCGGCCAGGCCCAGCAGGCCGGCAGAAAAGATCAGTAGCGCGACCATGGCCTCTATCAGGGTAAAGCCGGCCTGTCGTTTAATGGTTTGTCTCGCTATCATGGTCGATATCCAAATTGCCTGTTATTAAATCTTTTTAATCTTGATATTTCCCGTAGTTGAAATGTTAACCGTGTAACTTGTTGATGTTTTAGTGTCCGCCAGGGTCAAAATTTGTGCGGTACCGCTGGAACCATCGGCTGAAAAGACGATATTGGTCGAAGGACCGGTGATAGTCACATTTGGAATATCCAGGGCCGCCACAATGCGCAATTCTTCACCTTTATCTACAGTATTGTCGTTATCGCTATCGATGTAGACAGTCCAGCCTCCTTTCCAGTTTGTCGTACCAGTATCATTGGCAATAACATTGATCGCCGATGCCCTTCTGACCGCTTCACTGCGTGCATATTGTAATTGAGCAGAAAGGTTATTGACCTGGGATACGACACGATTATTCTGTATCAGGCCGATTATTTGTGGCACGCCAAAGCCGGCAATAATGGCCACAATGGCCAGAATAACCATCAACTCAATCAAGGTAAATCCGCGTTGTTTTCTCATGCTGGTAAGTATTGTGGAGTGGTTTGGAATTGTCGCCTGCTTACCGATAAGCTGCATCTTAAACCGGATAAACGGTTTACTATATGCGCGTAGTGTGTAATTAATCACAGGTATGAAAACCTGATAGAAAAACCGGGATGAATTTGTGAGTGATTGTTTGATAGTCGGCGGTGGGTTGATTGGTATGCTCACCGCACGGGAATTGGCCAAGGCTGGACGGTCAGTGACCCTGCTGGAACGGGGTGAGACCGGGCAGGAGTCATCCTGGGCCGGTGGCGGGATTATTTCCCCCCTTTATCCCTGGCGTTATAACGATACCGTTACCCAATTGGCCCGCTGGAGCCAGGCGGTTTATCCGCAATTGGCGGCGGAAATTCAGCAGGAAAGCGGCATCGACCCGGAGTGGACCCAAAATGGCCTGTTGATCCTCGATACGAACGAACAACAGGAAGCCCGTCAGTGGGCGCAAAAATATGCCTACTCCTGTGAGATAGTCAAACCTGCCCAGGCGTTGGAACTGGAACCGCAACTGGGTTCGGTCAATTCTGACGGAATCTGGTTGCCCGACGTGGCCCAGGTCCGTAATCCCCGTCTGGTCAAGGCCATGCGCGGGAGTCTCCTTCACCATGGTGTCGCGTTGCGGGAGCATACCGAGGTGGATGCCCTTGCCATTAAACAAGGTCGCATCACGGGTGTACTGGCTGCGGGTAATGAAATCGATGCAGAAAAGGTGATTATCACCAGTGGAGCCTGGAGTGCGGGTTTGCTGCAACAGCTGGGTATCCGGCTTGAGGTCAAACCACTGCGGGGTCAAATGCTGTTGTTCAAGGGACGTCCCGATCTGGTGTCACGCATAGTCCTCAACCGTGACCGTTATGTGATTCCCCGTCGCGATGGCCGAATTCTGGTGGGCAGCACCCTGGAGGATGTGGGTTTCGACAAATCCACCACCGCAGAAGCCCGGGACGAGTTGATTAGAGAGGCGCGAAGGCTGATTCCGGCCCTGTCCAGATTTGAGGTCGAACACCATTGGGCTGGACTGCGACCGGCCTCTCCGGATGGGACACCTTATATATATAAGGATCAACGCATCCAGGGGCTATACGTCAATACCGGTCATTTCCGCAATGGGGTCGTGCTGGGGCCCGCATCGGCANGGCTCATGGCCGATATTGTGCTCGAAAAAGAACCAATACTCACTATAAAAACATATTATNAGTGCGTATAATTCGTGTGCAGCCNTTTAGAAATAGACTTTGTCTAAAGGGCTGGTCTATAATTTTCAGGAAGAGGAAAAGAAATGGATGATTTACACATGATTTCAAAAAGCCAGGTGATCGAGAAACTCAAGATAGCGGGTGTAACACCGACCCAGCAACGGGTTGAGATTGGCCAAATTCTGTTTGCCAAACCGCAGCATCTATCCGCCGATCAGGTCTTGAATGTGGTTAACCAGGCTGGACCGCTCGTCTCCAAGGCGACTATTTATAACACCCTCGGCCTGTTTGCACGTAAAGGACTGGTTAAAGAGGTGATTGTCGACCCCAGCAAGGTCTTTTATGACTCCAATACCTCGGTGCACCACCACCACTTTTTCGCCATTGAATCCGGTGAATTGATCGATATCGAATGTGACAATCTTCACCTGCAAAATATGCCACGCTTGCCGAAAGGTACCGAGGCGGAAGGTATTGATATCGTTATCCGGATCCGTAATAAAGCCATTTAATACCCCTCACTTTAGGGGTATCCTCCGCAATACACTCAAACAATTCTGTTACATCTGGTAAATTAACCAGATGCAACAATCCATTTTATCTTGCCGACATAGCTCAGTTGGTAGAGCAACTGATTCGTAATCAGTAGGTCAGAGGTTCGATTCCTCTTGTCGGCACCAGTCTATATTTTGAAACACGTTTTATCTTTGCAGCATTATGGTGGTTGTTATTGTCATACTAATAACTCAGTTGTATTGGCAATACAGCCTATGACTACAGAAAAACTCGTAGCGGCCGAAAGTATCAATGTGGACTACGCTTATTTATATGGGCGAGAAAAATTAAAACAGGAATAACATGGCCTCCAGCAAGGATAAAACGCTACAGGCGCTCTGGGCAAGCTCACCGTTAGCCGGTTTGAATGCGGCTTACCTGGAACAATTGTACGAAGACTATTTGCAACACCCGGACAATGTCCCGCCGACCTGGCGTGACTATTTTGCTGCCTTGCCACAGGTTAATGGTCAGGAGGCTGACATTTCTCATGCCGATATCCGCAGCCAGTTCCGGGCCATGGGCATACATCGACAGGCCGCTGGTGTTGGTTCTGGACAAGGTGTCGAACATATCCACAAACAGGTGCGGGTATTGCAGCTGATAAATGCCTATCGTTTTCGTGGCCATCAACAGGCCAGGCTGGATCCTCTGGCCTTGCATGAGGCCGTTACAGTTCCAGAGCTGGATCTGGCTTACCATGAGTTGTCCGAGGCCGATTTTGATAGTATGTTCGAAACCGGCTCGCTGGCCGCAGGCAAAGATAAGGCCTCACTAAGAGAAATCGTCGCCATCCTGAATTCGACCTATTGCGGATCGGTTGGTGCAGAATACATGCACTTGACCAGCACCAAAGAAAAACGCTGGGTTCAGGATCAGCTCGAAAAAATTCATGGCAAACCCGCATTTAGCCCGCAGGCAAAAAAGAAAATCTATTCTCACCTGAACATGGCCGAAGGTCTGGAGCGGTATCTGCACAGCCGCTATGTGGGTCAAAAGCGATTTTCTCTGGAAGGCGGTGATAGTCTGATTCCCATGCTGAAGGCTTTGATCCGACGGGCCGGCAAGCAGGGGGTGGAAGAGATGGCCATTGGTATGGCGCATCGTGGTCGGCTCAATGTGCTGGTCAATATCATGGGCAAGACACCGGCAGAATTATTCAAAGAGTTTGAAGGGAGCGTGACTAATGGTAATGGTACGGGTGATGTAAAATATCACATGGGTTTCTCTTCGGATGTTCTCACCGAGCAAGGCCCTGTGCATGTCGCCCTCGCGTTTAATCCATCGCACCTTGAAATTGTCGGACCTGTGGTGGAAGGTTCAATTCGCGCCCGTCAGGATCGCCGCAAGGATAAGGATGGCACCAAGGTGGTACCTGTTCTCATTCATGGTGATGCCGCCTTTGCCGGGCAGGGTGTGGTGATGGAAACCTTCAATATGTCCCAGTCACGTGGTTACTCCACCAAGGGCACGGTGCATATTATTATCAATAACCAGATCGGTTTCACGACCAGCAATCAGGAAGATGCCCGTTCGACCTTGTACAGTAGTGACGTGGCCAAGATGGTGGGGGCGCCGATCCTGCATGTGAATGCCGATGACCCGGAAGCCGTGGTGTTTGTGACACAACTGGCAATGGATTATCGTGCAAGCTTTTCCAAAGATATTGTCATTGATCTGGTTTGTTATCGCCGCCATGGCCATAGTGAGGCCGATGAGCCCATGGCAACCCAGCCTATGATGTATAAAAAGGTTAAACAACATCCGACGACGCGTGAGCTGTATGCAAAAAATTTGATTGCGCAATCTATTTTGCAGGAAGCCGAAGTCAAAACCATTGGTGATCATTTCCGCACTCAACTGGAAGCCGGTGATAGCGTTGTCGATGAAATTATGGCCGGCAATAAAAGCCGATACCCCTATATTTCCGACTGGAGTGATTATGTGGGGCAGGAATATTTGCCGGAGGTCAAAACAGCCGTCTCTGCAGAGCTGATTCGACGTATGGGTGACAGTTTGCAAGACCTGCCGGAAGGTTTTGAATTGCAGTCCAATGTGAAAAAAATAATCGATAACCGCAGCAAGATGATCGCTGGTGAACTGCCGGTAGATTGGGGCTTTGCCGAAACCATGGCCTATGCCACTTTATTGCATGATGGTTTTCCGGTACGGTTATCCGGCCAGGACTCAGGACGTGGTACCTTCTTTCATCGCCACGCGGTACTTCATAACCAGCTGGATGGTGAAGCCTATGTACCCTTGCGTAATTTATTTGATGGTCAGCCCAACTTTCTGGTAATCAACTCTGTTTTATCTGAAGAGGCCGTACTGGCCTTTGAATATGGTTATTCGACGACAGACCCGCATACCCTGACGATATGGGAGGCGCAGTTTGGCGATTTTGCCAATGGCGCCCAGGTGGTGGTCGATCAGTTTATCAGTGCCGGTGAGCAAAAGTGGAGCCGCATGTGTGGTCTGGTGATGCTGCTACCCCATGGCCTTGAAGGTCAGGGACCGGAGCATTCCTCTGCCAGGCTGGAACGCTATCTGCAACTTTGTGGTCAGCATAATATGCAGGTCTGTATGCCCACCACGGCATCACAAATCTTTCATTTGTTGCGCAGGCAAATGTTAATGGAGTGCCGTCGGCCCCTGATTGTGATGTCACCCAAGAGCCTGTTGCGTCATCCCGCCGCTTCCAGTCCGTTTGAAGACCTGGTGGAAGGTGAATTCAGGACCATGATACCGGATCAAAGTGACCTCCCGGCAGAAAATATTCAACGTATCATCCTGTGTAGTGGTAAAGTTTATTATGACTTGCAGGAGAAACGTCAACGCGATCAACTCGACGATGCGGCGATTATTCGTGTCGAACAACTCTATCCTTTTCCGGTTGAACTATTTAAACAGGAACAGGAAAAGTACCCCAATGTGAAAAAATTTGTCTGGTGTCAGGAAGAACCCATGAATCAGGGTGCCTGGTTCTCCAGTCAGCATCATATTCGCAATATCATTGGCAAGCAGACGCCTCTGGAATATGCCGGCCGACCTTTCCATGCCGCACCGGCCGTGGGTTCTGCCAAATTACACCTCAAGCAACAGCAAGAACTGGTCGAACAGGCCTTTAGTATTTAACAACAGCGTAAGTCTGGATAGGGAATTGTCATGTCAATAGAAATAAAAGTCCCCGCCTTTCCTGAGTCAGTCAATGAAGGCACCTTGGTGAAATGGCACAAGGCGGTGGGAGATGCCGTTGCCCGTGATGAGGTGTTGGCGGATATTGAAACGGACAAGGTTGTGTTTGAGGTGCCCGCCATTGATGACGGTGTCATAGCAGAGATTCATGAACAGGAAGGCGCCACGGTTTTGGCCGGTCAGTTGCTTGCCACGATTACCGAAGGTCAGGCGCCGAAAGCAAACCGTTCTGATAAACCGGTTGCACAGGCTGCACCGGAAGATACGGAAATACCTGTTTCACCCTCGGCGCTTAAGCTCATGGCAGAAAACAATCTGAGCCCGCAACAAGTCAGGGGGACAGGTAAAGACGGCCGTATCCTGAAAGAAGATGTGCAGGCACATTTGCAAAGTGGTTCCGGCAAAGTGGCATCAATCACCTCTTCTGCAAAACAAACGGTCGTCACTTTTCCGACGGGAGAGCGTCCGCAAAAGAGGGTGCCCATGTCGCGTCTGCGCACCCGTATTGCCGAACGCCTGGTCGAGGCACAACAAACGGCGGCCATTCTGACGACATTTAACGAAGTCAATATGCAGCCCTTGATGGCACTACGTAGCCGTTATCGGGATCAATTTGAAAAAAAGCATAATGTGCGATTGGGTTTCATGTCCTTTTTTGTTAAAGCAGCGGTTGAGGCCCTGAAGCGCTTCCCGGAAGTGAATGGCTCGATCGAAGGTGAAGACATTGTCTATCACGGTTTCTTTGATGTCGGCATTGCCGTGGGTTCGCCGCGCGGTCTGGTGGTGCCGATCCTGCGTGATGTGGACATGCTGAGCGTGGCCGAAATCGAAGGCAAGATTGCCGACTTTGGTCAACGCGCCAAGGATGGTTCCCTGTCGCTGGATGAGATTACCGGGGGGACATTTTCGATCACCAATGGCGGGGTGTTTGGTTCCCTGCTATCGACGCCTATTTTAAATCCACCGCAAAGCGCCATCCTGGGGATGCACAAGATCCAGGAACGTGCCGTGGTCGAAAACGGTGAAGTGGTGGTGAGGCCCATGATGTATCTGGCCTTGTCCTATGATCATCGCATTGTCGACGGTCGGGAGGCCGTCCAGTTCCTGGTCACCATCAAGGACTTGCTGGAAGACCCGGCAAGGATATTGCTGGAAATCTAACAAGAGATTGAGCGCATGACGGATCAATATGATGTAGTGGTAGTTGGTGGTGGCCCAGCCGGTTATGTGGCCGCGATCCGTTGTGCGCAACTTGGCCTTAATACCATCTGTATCGATGCATGGAGTGATGCTGCGGGCAAGCCTTCGTTGGGGGGCACTTGTCTGAATGTCGGTTGTATCCCGTCCAAGGCCTTGCTTGAATCATCGGCCTGGTATGAGAAGGCACAACATGATTTTGCCCAGCACGGTATCAGTGTCAAAACCATTAAGATGGATGTGGCGGCGATGCAGGCCCGCAAGGAGCAAGTGGTAAAGGACCTGACACAAGGTATCAAGGCACTGTTCACTGCGAACAAGGTAAGTTTTCATCATGGTACCGCCCGCCTGCTGAATAGCTCCCAGATTGAAATCACAGGCCAGGATAATAAAATCACCAACATACTGGCGACACATATTATCCTCGCCACCGGGTCCAGTCCGATGAATATCCCCATTGCGCCGCTGACGGGTGACCAGATAGTCGACTCAACCGGGGCGCTGGCCTTTGCCGAGGTGCCTAAGACGCTGGGCATCATTGGTGCCGGGGTAATCGGTCTGGAGCTCGGTAGTGTCTGGCATCGACTGGGCGCCAAGGTAACAATACTTGAAGCCATGGACAGCTTTTTGCCCATGGCCGATGAACAGCTTGCCAAAGAGGCCTTGAAGCATTACACCAAACAGGGCATGGACATTCAGTTGGGGGCAAAGGTTGAAGGCGCCACGGTCAAGAACAATAAGGTTGAAGTCAACTACCAGAATGCGCAAGGCCAACAAAGTATCAAGTTCGATAAACTGGTGGTGGCCGTGGGACGCAAGCCCAACACCCAAAACCTGGGTGCAAAAGAACTCGGACTGAAACTGGATGAGCGNGGCTTTGTTGAAGTCGATGAGTATTGCTGTACCAGTTTGCCNAATGTCTACGCCATCGGTGATATCGTGCGTGGGCCCATGCTGGCTCACAAGGGATCAGAAGAGGGTGTGATGGTTGCCGAACGGATNGCCGGGCACAAAGCCCGCGTGAATTACGATAACATTCCGTCGGTCATTTATACCGAGCCTGAGATCGCCTGGGTCGGCAAGACCGAACAGGAATTGAAGCAGGCCGGGGTGGAATATAAAAGCGGCGTGTTTCCCTTCGCAGCCAGTGGCCGGGCCCGTGCCGCCGGTGATACCAAGGGTATGATCAAGGTGTTGGCGGATGCAAACACGGACAGGATTCTGGGAGTCCACATGCTGGGCGCCCATTGTTCGGAATTGATTGCCCAGGGGGTGATCGCCAGAGAGATGATGGCCAGCAGTGAAGACCTTGCCCTGACCACATTTGCCCATCCTACTTTATCGGAGTCCTTGCATGAAGCCGCATTGGCCGTATCCGGTCGTGCGATACATATCGCAGGAAGAAAAAAATGACATTTGCTTTTAACGGATGAACTTGTTTAGATACGCAAAATTTTTCAGGAAGCATTATGAATTTACATGAATATCAGGCCAAGGGTTTATTTGCCGAATATGGTGTACCGGTACCCAAACATTGTGTCATCAATCAGGCAAGTGACACCGACCAGGCACTCAAGGAGCTGGGCGGTGATCGTTGGGTATTAAAGGCACAGGTACATGCCGGTGGGCGTGGCAAGGCCGGTGGCGTTACACTGACCAGTGATAAAAAAGAGGCCAGGGCGTTTGTCGAGTCCATGCTGGGTTCCAGGCTGGTGACAATTCAAACCGATGCCAATGGCCAGCCGATTAATCAAATACTGATTGAGCAACCGAGTGATATTGCCCGTGAACTTTATCTCGGTGCCGTGATCGATCGCTCCAAACAGCGTGTCGTGTTTATGGCCTCGACGGAAGGTGGCGTCGAGATTGAAAAGGTGGCCCACGAGACACCGGAAAAAATTCTCCAAACCACTTTGAATCCCATGGTAGGGTTGCAACCCTATCAGTGTCGGCAACTGGCTTTTGGCCTGGGACTGAAAGGCGATCAAATCAAACAATTCAGCCGCATTCTTGCCGGTCTGGCGAAACTGTTCGTTGAAAAAGATTTCAGCCTGATGGAAGTCAATCCCTTGGTCGTGACGTCACAAGGTGATCTGATTTGTCTCGACGCCAAGGTCAATATTGATGATAACGCCGCTTATCGGCAAACGGCATTAACTGAACTGCGTGATGAATCGCAGGAAGACCCGCGCGAGGTGGAAGCGGGAGAATGGGACCTCAATTATGTGGCGCTCGATGGCGACATCGGTTGTATGGTCAACGGTGCCGGGCTGGCCATGGCTACGATGGACATAATCAAGCTACACGGCGGTAACCCGGCCAACTTCCTGGATGTTGGTGGTACTGCTACCAGGGAACGGGTGGCCGAGGCCTTTAAACTTATTTTGTCAGATAAAAACGTCAAGACCGTGTTGGTGAATATCTTTGGCGGTATTGTGCGTTGCGACATGATTGCCGAAGGCATTATCGGTGCCGTCGAAGAGGTTCATGTTGAGATTCCGGTCGTGGTGCGTCTGGAGGGTAATAATGCCGAACTTGGCAGACAGTTACTGGAAAAAAGCAATTTTGAAATTATCGCGGCTAACGGTTTGACCGAGGCGGCAGAAAAGGCTGTTGCGGCAGCAAAGGGTTAGGCCAATGAGTGTATTGATCAATAAAGACACCAAAGTGATTTGTCAGGGCTTTACCGGCAAACAAGGGACGTTTCATTCGGAACAGGCTATTGCCTATGGCACCAAAATGGTCGGCGGCGTGACCCCGGGCAAAGGTGGAACGAAACACCTGGACCTGCCCGTGTTTGATACTGTCAGGCAGGCCGTGGAGGAAACCGGCGCCAATGCCACGGTGATCTATGTGCCTGCGCCTTTCTGCAAGGACGCCATACTGGAGGCCGTCGATGCAGAAATTCCATTGATTGTTTGTATCACAGAAGGCATACCGACACTCGATATGCTTGAGGCCAGGATAGTGGTTCAGGAGGCGGGCGCAAGACTGATTGGCCCGAACTGCCCGGGTATAATTACGCCAGGTGAATGTAAGATTGGCATTATGCCGGGCGAGATTCACAAATCCGGTTCGGTCGGCATTGTCTCCCGTTCCGGCACCCTGACCTATGAGGCGGTCAAGCAGTCTGCTAAATATGGCCAGAGCACCTGTATTGGCATTGGTGGCGACCCCATACCCGGCATGACCTTTGTCGATACCCTGAAGTTGTTTCAGGCCGATCCGCAGACCGAGGCCATATTGATGGTGGGTGAGATCGGCGGTACGGCTGAAGAGGAGGCCGCCGACTACATCAAGCAGCATGTGACCAAGCCGGTTGCCGCCTATATTGCAGGCGTGACGGCGCCCAAGGGCAAACGCATGGGCCATGCCGGGGCGATTATTGCCGGGGGTAAGGGAACGGCGGAGGAGAAGTTTGTTGCGTTGGAGGCAGCCGGTGTCTGCACGGCAAAATCTCCAGCGGAAATGGGTGCCGCGCTTGAAAAGGCAATTAATAGCAAATAAAACAATAACTTAGTATTTTAAAAAATATCCGGACTATCGTCGAATAAACATTATTCATTATGGGCATTTAAAAAACTCATACCCTTGTGGCATACTTTTTTATACAATCATCGGATATGCATCATGATGATTTATTTGTAATACCAAAGGGTTGTGGGGATCTATGAGCTTACTAGATGAGCTGAAAAAACAAGCCGAGGCAAAACAGTCTCAGGAGCAGGTAAATAAACAGCACCAAGCCGAGCTGGAGGCCCGTTCGCGCGATGAAGTTCTCCCCAAACTCGTTCAGATTTACACCTACCTGAAAGAACTCCTTAAGCAAGTTGAGATCCTGCAGGCCGATGTGCGTGCTGATTATAACCTGAAAGGCTGTGGCAATTTGATTGGTCTGCGCCAGGAAGGCTATGAGCTTCGCACTGACAGTCGTGACAATATGACTAATCTGACACTGGGCTTTTACTGTGCGGGTGATGGAGAAATCAAATTTGAACTTGACACCCAACAACAGGTCGAGCAACAAAAGGATTACTTCAAGCAGCATGATTTGGCTTATATAAGCCGTGATTATCGCGATGAGCGCCATAATGTTACTCACGCGTTGTTTAACTTCGAGCCCAGAATTCAGGTTACGTTTGATTTTCAGCTGGCCAAGGACATGGCAACGATTATGTTGACTGTACGTAATCACGAGGGACTGGGCACACATCGTTATCAACTCGAACCCTCACGGATTGATGATGACTTTCTGGATGAGCTGGGCCGGTATATCCTGCGCAGGGAAAACAAGTTTTTGAAACTGGATATCTCGGAAAATTATCGCGAGAACCTGCGTCAGAAATTGGCCAGGGAGGAAGGCAAAAAACAAACAAAACGAGCGATAAAAACACAAAGCAACGTAACGTATCTGGATATCAAGCGCAAGGAGAAGCAGGCCAGGACGGTAGAGCCAGAACCGGAAAAAGATATTAGTCCACCCTTGGAGACCAAACAAGCCGTTGTTGAATCAGAACAACCATCTGTTGAAGAAAGCAGGCTGTCTGCTGTTGATGAGAAATATACCCAGTTTGCAAATCTTCCAACGCCCATCAAGGAGTTAAAGCGCAGCGAACTGGATAAAATTCCTTATGTGGAACGACTGGAACAATTGCATAATTTCCCGGATAAACTTTTCCAGAATGCAGCGCAAATTCTTTCCAGTTTTAATCGCTCGGTTATTAAACCGAATAAACGCCTTGAGTTGATTTCGGCCGTAATCGGACAGGTCTATCCTGTTCTGGCTGAAACGATTGAAAAATACAGGCAACAAAAATACAGTTTGCCGGAAAACCATGCCAGGCGCGAAGTTTTGCTGGCGGCAACCACCATGGTCGAGCAGTTTTCTATTGCATACAAGCACGTATTTAAAACAGATATAACAGAAAATATAGCGAAAAATCATGACCGCATGAGCATGAGTGCATTCAGAATCCTGGAGTTGATTAGAATTGAACAGCGTTTACGCGCCTTGCGCTATCAGGGATTACCTGCAAGCACCTGGGTGGATTGCAACAAGATCTTTTTCTATGTTCTTGAACACGCCGATATAGATAAAGATTTCAAACTGCTGGGAACAGCAAGCCGTTGGGTAAAAGCTAAAAATAGCAGTAGCCATAGCCTGCCATCTTGCAGTATTAAAAAACTTTATTTTTCAATACAATTATTCGGTGTACTGGATATTACAACCTGGCCGGTCTGGTTGTTCCAGGTTTCAGATCAATACCTGGACTTTATCGATGATAGTTTGCGTTTGATTCCTGAACATGGACAGAAAGTGGTTCCCGGCTGGCTGATTACAGCTGTTAATTATAGTGGACCTGCCAGTTTTAAACGACTGGAAGTCATGCAAAGTCCATCCATCATAATTGATTATTCGAATTTGTATAACTATCTCGTTACTGAGCATGAAGCCTTAGCCAAAAATCGCTTACTTGAGAACTATGACGAATCACAGTTAAGTGAACCACTGAAAAACATCCATAAATATGATCGCATACCTGTTCTGGAAACTATCCTGCTTAGCCTACGTGACCGTGAACGCCACAATAAACGACACGCTGCAATAGGGAGTGAGTCCTTCAGGGTCTACTTTGGATTTGAAGAAACCTACCGTTTGCTCTCGGACATGGCTCAGCTGGATAAAAAAGAACTGAGTGAAATGCGTGACTTTGTTGATACCCTGGCAGGTAAATCATCCATGGTACTCGATGACCAACAGACCAGCATGCATGGCTGGGAGATGATCAACTTCAGTACCGGGGGCTTACTATTGGGAACTGAAGAAAGTGATTTTACCAGTCCGATTGAGGTAGGCCAGGTTGTGGCATTTACCCCCAGCAACCAGGAAAAGGAGCCGCTTCTTGGCTGTGTCAACCGTGTGCAACGCACCAGTTATCGAAACGTTGAGATTGCCATCTTTCGATTGTCCACCCATGCTGAGGCCGCGCTGGCAGTACGAACTGAAAATGATAGTAAAAAGGCTCTGCCCGTAGTTCTTATTCGCGATATGGATGAGAAGTGGAAAATAGTGGTACCGAACCAGTATGGTTTTATTTCAGGTATGCCGTTACATCTTGTGCGAGCCAATGGCAAGAAAATCCCGGCACGCCTGGGTGGTTTGTGGCTGGCTAAAAACAAATTCACTATCTATGAGTTGAGTTCACCAAAATTGAAACTTAAATAAAGATCATTGACAAATCAATGGCTCTCAGGTGCTTGGTAATACTACCAATCGAAATAAAATCCACCCCTGTGTCAGCTATTTCGCGAACATTTTTCAGAGTAATTCCGCCCGAAGCCTCAAGCTCAAGCCTGCCATGAGTAATTGTAGCGGCTTGTTTTAGTGTATTGTTGTCCATGTTATCCAACAGCACTCGTTGTGCTCCGGCATTGATGGCTTCCTGTAACTGTTCCAGCGTTTCGACTTCCACTTCCAGTAGCAAATCCGGGGAAAGGGTTTTTGCCTGGTTGACTGCGTTTGTAATGGAGCCCGCTGCAGTGATGTGATTCTCTTTGATTAATATGGCATCATATAAACCGATGCGGTGGTTCATCGCGCCGCCACAACTGACGGCATATTTTTGCGCCAGGCGCAGGTTGGGGATGGTCTTGCGGGTATCCAGGATACGGCAGTTTGTACCTTTAATCGATTCGACATATTCATTTGCCGCGGTTGCCGTACCGGACAGGCTTTGTAAAAAATTCAGGGCGGCGCGTTCACCACTGAGTATGGGGCGGGCCAGTCCCTGTAGTTTGCAAATCATTTGATCGGCGTTGATTTGATCGCCATCGTCCGCGTTCCAATCAATGGTGATGGCCCCGTTCAGTTGCCGGAAGACTTCATCAACCCATTGCGTGCCACACAGGATGGCCTGCTCGCGACTGATAAGCTGTGCCGTGATCTGTTGATCGCTTGGAATAAGCTTGGCAGTAACATC
>JGI24023J19991_10001801_pt1 | contig 16131 bp, 12 predicted proteins | sample Cruoilmetagenom1_FD_19991 | JGI IMG/M metagenome (IMG submission 19991) | reverse complement strand
GAGGCACGTAAAAAGTATGATATCAAACTCATTATGCTTACAACACACGGTACACAAGTAAATCGCTACTATAATCAAGTCAATATTGCACAAAATGTTACACTGGAAGATTTGATAAACTAAGTCTATACCTTTTCCTGTACTCACCAACGACTTCAACTGGACGGTGACAGATGGTGGGGTGGTTCCGTAGGGGTTTGTAGATAAACCCTTTGTATAGCCTAGGGTACATCTACTCCCTTTAACTTTTTTTAGATAAAATAAATACCAAATTATTTGAATATCTAAGGGAAGAAGAATGAAGATAGAACTAAAAAAACTTATAGGGAATTTAGACCCCGTTGCAAAGTCTTACTTGGAGTCTGCCGTACAACACACAGTGACACGTGGGGGAAGCGAGATACTTATAGAGGACATCCTTTCTGTGATGCTCCAAAATGAAGAAAGCATCTTAAACAAGCTATTACTCCAGTATGAGATAGATGAGAGTAAAATGGTGGAGGCTTTAGAAAAAAGTGTCAAACTAGGGGTCACTAGCGAAAGTAGCAACCCTGTCTTTTCTCCTGCGCTCATCAACTGGATAGAAAGCACTTACCTCCTAAACAAACTTGAACTAGGCCTAGATGAGATAACAGACCTTTCTTTGATGTTCACCATGTTTGAAAACAGTGATCAGTACATCACAACCAACTACTTTTCTGTATTTTCAGAAGTTACCTCTTCTGAAGTAACCGCACTGCTCATAGGCTTTTTAGAAGAGGCAGATACGCATGTTCAAACGCAACAAACTAACACCTCTAAACCCCAAGGCAATGAACTCGAAAAGTACACCATAGACCTCACACAATCTGCAAAAGAAGGGAAGATAGACCCTGTACTCTCAAGAGACAGCGAGATAAAACAAGCCATAGACATCCTTTCACGTAGACGTAAGAACAACCCTATCATGGTTGGAGAAGCGGGTGTGGGTAAAACAGCCATCGTAGAAGGTTTAGCACTTAAGATAATCAACAAGGATGTCCCTAAACACCTCTACAATGCAAGACTACTCTCTTTAGACCTTGGTGCCATGCAAGCGGGTGCCAGTGTCAAAGGTGAATTTGAAAGAAGACTGCAAGCTGTCATCAATGAGATCAAAGCAAGTACTGTCTTTACCATACTCTTCATAGATGAAGCACACACGCTCATAGGTGCTGGTGGTAACGAAGGTGGTGGCGATGCTGCTAACCTACTCAAACCTGCACTGGCGCGTGGTGAGCTAAAAACCATCGCAGCAACGACATGGTTAGAGTATAGAAAGTATTTTGAAAAAGACCCTGCCCTTTCAAGAAGATTTCAAAAGATCGACCTGCATGAACCAAGCATCGAACAAGCAGTAACCATACTTAGAGGGATAGCTTCTAAGTATGAAGAAGTACATGGTGTCTACATAGAAGATGATGCACTGAAAGCTGCTGCAAGTCTTTCAGCACGTTACATCACAGGTAGACAACTACCAGACAAAGCCATAGATGTACTCGACACAGCTTGTGCCAATGTCAAGATAAGTAAAAGTAACCAACCTTTTGAACTACAACAACGTGCCAATGACATCATCGTACTGGAAAGAGAACTTGCATCACTACAACGTGATGATGATGAAAGCATCAAAGACAATGCAACAGAGATAGCTGCCCTTGCTGACAAGATCCAAGCAGAACAAGATGAACTGGCTGTAGAGACTGCCTTATGGGAAGAGCAAAAAGAGAAACTTGAAGAGATACGTGAGCTCAAAAAAGGTGAGGACAAAGAGGCATTGCACCAAGCCTATGAAGCACTCAAAGACTTGCAAGAAAAAACCACCTATATTTATGAGAATGTGACAGAAAACCAAGTCGCAGAAGTCATCGCTTCTTGGACAGGCATCCCTCTTGGTAGTATGAAAAAAGAACAGGTGAAAAATGTCGTTAACCTTTCAGGTCAGCTAAAAGACAAGATCATCGGACAAGATGAAGCAGTAGATTATCTTAGTACTTTTTTACAGATCTCCACTGCAGGTCTTAAAAAAGCAAACACACCTGAGGGTGTCTTTTTACTTGTTGGGCCTAGTGGTGTAGGTAAAACAGAAACAGCCATAAGCATCGCAAACCTGCTCTTTGGTGGAGATAGATTTTTAACGACCATCAACATGACTGAGTTTCAAGAGAAACACACAGTATCTAGACTCATAGGTTCACCTCCAGGGTATGTTGGGTATGGTGATGGTGGACAACTGACTGACCCCGTGAGAGTGAAGCCTTACTCTGTTGTCTTACTTGATGAGATAGAAAAAGCCCACCCAGATATCTTAAATCTTTTTTATCAGATCTTTGACAAGGGTGTTGCGAATGACGGTGAAGGTAGAGAGATAGACTTTTCTAACACTGTCATCATCATGACTTCAAACTTGGCCACTGATGAGATAACACAACTCTGTACTGAAAATAACGACATACCGATGGAAGATGTTTCTAAGCAGATACTCCCAACGCTTTCAAAATATTTGAAACCTGCCCTACTAGGAAGAATGAATGTCATCCCTTATAAAAACCTTTCTGTGGAGGCACTCAAAGAGATAGCGAGACTCAAACTTGGTTCCATCCAAAAGCAGCTTGATAGTAAAAATATCGACTTTGCCTATGATGACCATTTACTCGAGCACATCGTGTCTCTTTCTAATGCTACAGAGACGGGTGCAAGAAACTTAGAGCTGATCATCAACAATAACCTTATGCCTAAACTCTCTAAGGTTTTACTAGAAAGCATGGTCAATGAAGTAGCATTGGAGTCTATCGCTGTTTCTATAGATGACGAAAATGCTATACATATAGAGAGTAAGTAGTTTGAGAAAGGAGCGCTCATGAATCTAGTTTTGGAGATTATCAACACTCCTGCGTATGATGTACTTCAAAGAAGTATGCATTTTGATGCCAACGGAGGGAAGATAGGTCGTAGTAAAAATGCTACATGGACACTCAGTGACCCTACTAAAAACATGTCAAATTTACATGCAGAAGTTACTTTTAATAATGGGAAATATTATATTACTGATATCAGCACCAATGGTATGTTTGTCAAAACACCTTATAAAAAATTTGTAAAAGGTGTACCTATGGTACTTGATCAAAAGAGTGTCATTATGATAGGGGATTATGATATTGCTGTAAAGACGATTGATGGTGCTTTTATGAATAATGTTGCTGTCCCTGCACCCGTGCAAGAGGAACAACCTTCAACTATATCAGATGATTTTTTTGTAGGTAATGAGCATGAACAAGCATTTGATCTCATCCAGGAAAAACGCCCTGAAGCAAATGACATTGTATCTATTTTGGGTAACAATGTGGCCGAACCCATACACACAAATAACTCCCTACTCCCTGACCTTGACAATATCATGGGCTTAACGCAAAGTGAAGAAGAGATCGTTATCAATGATTCTCTCTCTACTCACATCGATCCTCCTACCTTTAACCATACAGAAATACCAACTCCCCAAGAAACTCCGTCTCTCCATACAGGAGAAGACAAAACACTAAAGTTGCTTGCTTTAAAACTTGGGATAGATATAAGTAATATGAAGCCAGACGAACAAGAAGCTTTTGTGTCTCAGGTAGCAGAGTTGGCACTCACAAGTTTAGAGCAAACACGCAACACAAAACATTCTTTAGATAAAATCAAGAATCACCTAGGCATGTCTGCCGCGCAGCAAGATTTTAACCCTATAAAAACATCTCCTACAACAAAAGAGATGTTACTCAATATGCATACTTACAGTCAGCCGCTTTCTGTACATGCAAAAAATATCTTTCATGAAGTAGATACACATAATATAGCATTTTACACAGCATTTAAAAATGTTTCTTTGCGTATGGCAGATAAGTTTTCTCCTGAAAAACTTTATTATGGTTTTGAGAAAAAGGGTGCGTTAAGTAAAGGTTTTACTAACAAAAAAGCGCAAGCTTGGGAAGCGTATTGTCAAAAGTTTGAAGCATTAGATGATGTGAAAGAAGAAAATGGTCTTGATATTGAAGAGCTTCAAAACGAGTATAGAGCCGTTTTGGAAACCATCAATCTAGGGTATAATAAATAAAAATTTGGAGAAGTATATATGAATAAATTAAGTTATGTCTGGGCCATAGGTCTTATGTTTGCGTTAAATGGATGTTTTTCACAACAAACAGTCGAAGCACCTGTTGAAAAAGCGCAAGCTACCACACTTGACATCGCAGTCATTGCTTCAGGAACAAGCACTCCTATGGCAGTACACTTTTTTGCACTTGAGACGGATGAACAGTTCAAAAGACTGGACTACTTTGAGCTGATGAAAAAGAAACAGTCAAAACTGGGTGGAGATATCGTTACACAATCAAAAAAGATCTTGATGCCAAGTGAGATGGAAAAACGTAGCATAAAGGTAGATAAAAATATACGATATTATGCTATTGTTGCTGGATTTAAAAATGTAGAAGACAATGATAATTGGAGATTTATCCAAGAGATCATACCTGAGAATAAAAATGATATCACACTTATACTAGACCAAAATAGTATGCGTAAGGTGAAAAAATAGTTAATTATTGCTAAGCATATTTTGCTTAGCTGTGATGATTGGGTTGAGTATGTAATCCATAATACTCTGCTTCCCATTCATAATATCTACTGTGGCTACCATCCCTATTTTTATAGGTAGTTTTTTACTCTCTTTTTCAAGATAGTTATTTTCTGTTTTTATCTTCACTGTATAATAATGTTTTTTATCAATTTCATCTATGGTAGTATCTGCACTGATAGAAACCACTTTCCCCTTTAAAGCACCATAGGTAGCAAAATCATATGCAGAAAAACGTACCACAGCAGATTGGTCTGCGTATATAAATGCTATTTTGGATGGTTCAATTTTGGTATCAATGATAAGATGTTCTTCTGTTGGAACTATCTCTGAGACTACTCCTCCTGGTTTGACTACTCCACCTAAGGTATTGTGATGCATTTTTTTGATGATCCCATTTATCGGTGATTTGATAAGTGCCCTGCGTATCCTACCTTTGTCTATATTTTTTGCCTCATGAAGTTTATCTAGTTCTGCTGTGGTTGTTTCTAATTCTGTTCTTGCTTCACTTTGAAAAGAGAGTGTCGCATGGATCATCTCCTCTTTAAGCCCTTTTATCTCAGAGTGTATCTTAGGTATAAAAGACTTTTTACTCTCTAAGTCACCTAAAATAGTATTGAGCTGTCGTAATTGTTCGTTGTGTTGCATTTTTGAAACTACTTTATGCTTGAGCATACGCTTAGAAATAGAAAGTGTTTCTTGAGAAAGTTTAGATGCTTTTTTTAGATTGTTTATCTCTATATTGACTGTTTCTAGTTCTGCATTTTTCTGTACCACTTTTTCTTTGATAATGGCGATCTTTTTTTCTAGGGTTGTCTTTTTTGCATCATAAAGCTTTTTTTCAGAGACACATTTTTCATAAAGCTTTTTATTCTCTACTGTATCTATCACAAAAGGTATTTGTTTAGATTCTGCTGTAAGTCTATATTTTCTAGCTGTAAGGGCATTGATATCTGCAGTACTGCCCAAATATTTACTTTGAAAATCAGCATCATCTATGAGGACAAGACTATCTCCTTTATGGACAACACTACCATCTTGTACAAATATCTCAGAGATGATTCCACCATCAAAACTCTGTATGTATTGAATTTCTAATGAAGGGACAACTTTCCCCTCCCCTCTGGTCATTTTATCAATTTTCGCAAAATAAAACCATGTGATAAGTGTCAATACAAAAAGCAGAAAAACCCAAATAATCGCTCTTGTAAATTTACCACCATCCATGAGCATCGCTGCACTTTGGTTATGCATATAAGAAAGGTCATCACGCTCTTTTACTTTAAGTTTTTTTATCTTGTATTCATCAAGTTCGGAATGGTTTGACTTCATTATTTTGCTTTACCCTCTAATTGTTTCAAGACTTCATCACGTGGACCATCATACACGATAGTACCATTATTTAAAACGATGGCTCTTGTCGCTAGTTGTAGTAAATTACGTTTATGTGAAACAAGAAATGTTGTTTTCTCTTGTATAAAGTCATATAATCTTTTTACCATCATCACTTCTGTTTGTGCATCTAGTCCAGTGGTTGGTTCATCAAGTAAAAGCAGTTTACTCTCTTTTCTTAGAAAAAATCTTGACATGCCTATGAGTTGTTTTTGTCCACCGGAGACCCCCGCACCCCTTTCTTCTACTGGAAAGTTATATCCTAGTGGGTTGGTATCTATAAAAGTATCTAATCCACTCATTTTGGCGCTTTCTATCATATCTTCTGTGGTTGCTTTAGGCAAAGAGTATTGGATATTTTCTTGGATAGTCCCATTAAAGAGTATCACATCTTGTGGTATGTAGTTCAACTGTTTTCGTAAATCTGCAGGATTTATCTGTTTAGTATCTATGCCATCTATAAGAATGGTTCCAGATGTAGGTTCATAAAACCCCATGATGAGCTTTAACAGTGTTGACTTTCCAGAACCATTGGCTCCTAGAAGTGCCACTGACTCTCCTGCTTGTACAACAAAACTTACATTGTCTAGTATACGATGTTCTGTCTCAGGATAGGAAAAAGTGACATTACGAAACTCTATCTTACCCTGTATATTCTCTCTTGTAATATAGGTTTTATCTTGATCATTTTCTACTGGCATTTTATAAATAGCATTGAGTATTTCATACGAGCTCTTTGCATACTCATAGTTGACTATAAGTGAAGATATTTGTACCAAAGGAGACAAGGCACGTGAAGTCAACATCGTCACAGCAATGAGCCCTCCCATAGTCAATGTTTTTTCGTGGATGGCATACACCCCCAAAATAATAACCAGGACATTTGAGACTTGGACAACAAAATTACTCAATGTACTCATAGACGTAGTTAAGATCTTTGATTTCATATTTGTATTTGCTATCTCGCCTACAGACTCTTCCCACTTCCATTGCATGATTGAGTTTAGACCAAAACTCTTGATGGTTTCTAATGCACTCAAACTCTCTATAAGTACACCACTTTTCCAAGATGCTAGCTTTGAAGTTTCATCTATATGTTTTTTAAGCGGTTTGGAGATAATCAATCCATATACAATAATAAACACCCCTGCAATAAGAGGTACAAACATAATGTTACCTGCTAGTAAATAAATGACAAAAAGAAAAAGAAGCGTAAATGGCAGATCAACAAGCATGGTTAAAGAGGCTGAAGAAAGAAAATTTCTTAAGGTATCAAATTCCTTTATGTTATTGGCAAAGGCACCTACAGACTTGAACTTGTGTGAGAGTTTTAAATTTAAAATATGTTCAAAGAGCTTAGACGAAACGATAATATCACTCTTTTTCCCTGCAACTTCTAAAAGATACGTTCTTAAAAATCGAAACAGCACATCAAATACGTACACTAATATAATACCACTTGCAAGCATAAACAATGTATCAAAAGCGGCATTTGGTATGACTCTGTCATAGACATTACGTACAAAAAGAGGGGTTAATAGTGCAAATATATTCAGTAAAAAAGTAGCTACAAATACATCCACGTACAATGAACGTGAGAATTTTAGACTATCCCAAAACCAATGTTTTCTAATAGAAAAATGCTCTTTTTGTGTTTGTGTATTGGGTTGAGATTTGACAAGAAATGCTTTTGTTGTATAGACTTTATCCAACACGTCTTTAGATAACCAAACTGATTTACCTTCACTATCTAAAAGATGATAGCTCTCTTTTTCCTTATCAATCTCAAGTAGTATGAAGAAACCTTCTTCTAGCAAAAGGATCACGGGGAGTAATGGTTCTATAAACTCATGAAGCTTATACTCTACAGGCTTTAAGGAAAAGCCTGCCTTTTCTCCAGCACGAAGAAAATGTGCTGAAGCATTTTGACCTACAGGCAAGCCATCTAAAATACTCTGAACAGTCACTTTTTTGTGATAATACTCTGCAAGATACACTAAGGTATCTGCAAATCTTTTAAGTTCATTATGAACTTTCATATAGAAAATACCGTTTTAGTTTTTAGAGATTTTAAAATAATCTAAAATCTCTGAAGTACTCGCTATAAGCTGGTAATATAATTGCATAGCTGTATATTTTGTATCTATCCTTGCTATCTCAGCAGAATTGTACTCTTGTTGAATATTCAAAATATCAATAATACTTCTCTCTCCGGTCTCTTCTTCTTCTTTGATATATAAGTTTTCTGTTCTTTTCGCATTCTTAATGTGTTTGTTTATCACAGACAATTTCTGTTTATATAAAACATAGTTGTTATAATTTCTTTTCACATTTACGATAACTTCTCTACTTGCATCTTCGATAGAATCTCCCGCTTTTAAAGTTTGAATCTTTGCTTTTTCTATGCCCAGTGCATCACTTCCACCATTATAAATATTATATTTTAGATTTAAACCTATACGATCACTTTCGTCAATACCCAAGATACCGTGTTGGTCACTTGCCCAATTTTTAGAAACCTCAAGATCAAAGACTGGATAATATTTGCTTTTTTCCTGACCTATAAAAGAGTTAGCTATCTCTTTTTGAAATATGAGATTTCCTAAAGATGCATTGTACTTCTTTGCTTTTGAAGTAAGTCTTTTTAGGTTCAAATGTTTGCCATTTACTCTTGGGTCACGCATGCCCCCAATAGATGGAATTTTTTTCAAATACTTAGCTAAAACAATTTTTGAATCTTCATATGCTTGTTTTGCAGTGAGTAGATTTGTCTCTTCATAATTCATTCTTGATTTAGTTTGAAATAAATCCGAATCTCTACCACCACCATCTTTGATCTTGTAAGAGACTTTTTTAAGTGTCCGTCTATAGTTGTTAATATTTTTCTTGTATTTGTTATAAATTTGATATCGTTTGATCATATCTATATATGCTATACTGATCTCTTGGCTTACTAAAATAAGCCCTTCTTTTAATTTATTTTCTGCTAGTTTAGCAGCTGCTTCTTTTTCTTTTACAAGAAATTCTTTTTTATATCCTGAGAAAAGATTGTATTTCCCTGTAACTGCTGCACTCTTTACAGTATATGTTTTAGATGCTCCAAGATTTGCCGGTGTAGTTGTACGTTCTTTCCCCACAAACCCAGCAACATCAACAGTAGGTAGATAATTTGCCTCTACCAAGTCTATATCTTTTAATGCTAAATTATAGTCATGCACTAAAACTTTAATACGAGGATCAAGTTCTAATCCTTTTTTAACTACCTGCTGTAGTGATTGCCCAAAAATACTCAGTGTAAATACTGCGATTACTAATACGATTTTCATTTTTATTCCCTGTCCCTAGATATTAATATTAATTAAGATTATATCTTTATTTTCTTAATTTTTAAACTAAACATTTTTATGCACATACATATTTAAAAGACTGATTTATGTTTTTTCTCTCTCTGGGAACTAAATGGAAGTAATTTTAGAGTGTATGTTTACTCGTATATGCATGCTTTATTTAGCATTCATCTGTATTTTAAAAGTAGCAAATTTATCTAGTTTTTTGATATTTATAGACCAAATGTGCTATAATTACTGTATCTATTGAGTAAAGGATTTTCATGACAACCACAGCAACACTTATTACTATTGCAGCAATCATTTGGGTACTTCACACTGTTAAAAATAGTCTAGAGAAACAAGCAATAAAATAACCCTTTCCAATCTATAGCTATTTTTACTACTCTCGTGACCATCCTGAAATTATGACACACTTGATTAGAAATCCTATGTCAATAAATTCACCCATACGCTATCTATCTATAAATTTTTTATCTTCTCTGTTCCAATATATTTACTGATTAATGCTTTGATGATATTTATCAGATACTTGTCTCAATTTTTACTATGTGTTAGACGTATTCTTTAGATATGGGTTTATGAAAAAGTAAAATAGACATGATAGTCTTGTAAAAAATGATATGCTAATTTTGCTATTAAATATTATATATAATATTAATTATATAATTTATTAATTAATTACTTAGATTATTACTAAATAATATATTGCGCGCGCGGAGACAAAAAAGGTGTTTAAATGTGCCATTTTTGACTATATTTATTTTTCCTAAAATTCTCTTACCACAATCAAATTATAGAGCCCTCTGAAAAACTTCACATCATCCTAAATCAAATCCAAGATGGCGAGTGTGTAAAAGTACAAATAAATAAAAGAGTTCCATTATCATATTTAGGCCATCACAACCATACCAAAAATCATAAAATAGTGCATACTCCTACCCCTATTATGTTTTCACGTTTAAAGATGCTTAAAATCGATTTTAAGCACTGTTTGCAAATTCTATTCATACTCTATCTCAATCACAGATCTTTTTTTAGGAAAAACCTGCCTCTGTACTTTGGGTGAACCTAGATATTTTTTGGCTCCGTTATTATCTTTATCTAATATGATCCATCTCATGTCATCTTCTTGAATTTCGCCTTTTTCATTTTTAATGACCTCTACTCTATATACCAACCTTACGGCATCTACAAAAGCACTGGCTCCCCTACTCTGACTCGAGTTTTTTGTACCATGATGTATAAAGATGATTGTTTTTTCTTCTTTGGTTGCCCAACGTGTAAAAAGATTGATGAACTTACGTGCATGTGCATTATTATTTTCATCTGCACCAAACATCGCTATAAGTGGATCAAGTATGATGACATCATAGTTTTTCAACATTCTTTTGAACTGATAAAACTTACTATTTACTGTAACGCCTGCCCTACTCTCTTCTAAAAAATGAATGGTCTCAGAGTCTGCCCCTGCTATATGTAGATCTTTACTAAATGCTTCTATATTTGATTCTAAAATATTTGAAGCTATCATCTCTGCCCTATGCTTAGAGAGTGACAGAGCATCTTCACTTAACCACATAAAAACTTTGAGCTTTTCATCTCGTATCATCCGCATGGCAGCTTGCAAAAGTAAAAATGACTTCCCAACTCCACCTCCTGCACTCACCAAAGAGACGGTATGTTTGGGAAAAGGCAACCAACTCTTGCAGACAAACTCTGCTTCTTCAGCCTTTACCTGGTCAAGTGTAACGATGTTAAAAAGTTCTCTATTGCCCTCCTCCACTTTTTCTAACTCTTCATGCACTAAATGTAAGGTATCATCTAAACTCTCTTCTTCATCAACCTTTTGTAATATCTGATGTGCAAGACTTTGAAAGTCTCTTAACTGTGCATACTCTTTCACTTTGTCTATATATATTTTATTGTTTGGGATAGGCATTGCTGACAACACCGCAATCATACTCACTTCATCAAACGCTTTCCCCATATGCTGCTTGATGATGTTCTCTTCAATTGCACTATGTTCATAAAGGTATTCTAGCCCTATAAAAAGTTTACGATGAAAAGGATGATAAAAATCAGAAGCACATAGCCCTGTCTCTTGTATATCATCCATTGTTTCAGGGGCAAAAATTATCCCGCTTAAGATGGCTCTTTCATAATCTTGATTGGAAACTATACTGCTCATTATTCTTCTCTTAAAATTAATTTTTATAGAGTGTAGCACTATTTATATCTTACTTCAAGACTCAAAAAAGCATGGGGTAAACATTACTATGGAAGTTATTTTAGTGGGTAAAAGAAGTTATATTAGAGGGTTCTACTCACCTAATGGAAGTTATATTAGAGGGTTTTATATATCGCAAGGAAGTTATATTAGAGGAGGAAGTTATCTGTTCATGGAAGTAACATTAGAGTCTGTGGAAGTTATATTAGAGTGTGTATGTACTTACAAAAGCCTTTTTACGTCTTTTGTTGAGATTTTATGCCCATCATACACCTATTTAGCCTTTAAATAGTCACTACCATACCCAGTAAATCTTTTCATCATCACTTATGAAGGAAGTTATATTAGAGTATAAAATGCTAAAAGTGGTAGTTATATTAGAGGTTTTTGGAAGTTACTTTAGGGAGCAGAGAAGTTATATTAGAGCCAAAAAGAACCAATATTAGGGGTTTTTGGAAGTTATATTAGAGTCTTCCTAAGATATAAAGATTCTTTATATAAGAGCATTAAGTCTCTTATATAAAGAGTGATGACTAGGTCACTCTTTATAAAGAATAGACTCTAAATATAATATTACTTCCAGTTCAAAATTTTCTTCATTAAGATCTTCTTTATTTTTTATACGAAAGTTTTTGTTATTATCTGTTTCTACATAAGCTGCACATATTAAAGCACCTTCACTTTCATAAGAAATGGATTTAATAATTTCTTTATTACTTTCTAAATCAATGGATTCACCTAAAAGATCATTTAAACTTTTTTTCTCTAGCACAGGAGCAGTTTTTATAAGTTGGTTACTTTGATTAAATAATGAAGGAATAAATCCTACCGAAGTATTACCCATATAAAAAAACATTTCTTCTTTAGGATTGTAATCTATGCCAAAAGATTGTAACTCCCCTATCCTACTTTTTATCTCCCTTTTACAAACCTGTAGGGACTTAGGTGAATCAACAGGGAAGCCTAAAGCTTCTAGCACTGTCATGAGTTTAAAACGTGATTCTCTTTTATGGGTAAAAAACCATCGTATGATTGCTTTGATAAGTGCAGAATCTACTTTAAGAAGTTTGTTAAGTTCTTTTTTGTAGTTAATAGAAAGTTCACGTTCATAAAACTTTAAATATCTATTATCTAAAGTAATTGAATATGCTTTATGTTCTTCTAAATAGTCAAGATGTGAAATAAGGTTGAAGTCAAAAGAGTTTCCTTTTGTGTCAACATAGTTTACAGTTATGTCACGTATTTCTTTTATCTTTTCTTTGAGCCATTTTGTTTGATTTTCCCAGTGAGCACTTTTACTATCTCTACTGTACTCTTTTAAAATTTTTGTTTGAGAAAATACAAGCACGACTTCTTCTGTAGGTAAAGGAAGAACCTTTGATGCATGTGTATAGATACAGTCAAGTAAATCTCTATGTACTTGTGTTAGAAGCTTACGTCCACGTATTTCAACTTTACCCCAAGAGGTTTCAATAGTTCGGATCCCACCATTTTTTTTGAACTCTCTTGCAGTAACTGAATTACCAGAAAGTTTTTGTACAGGTGAAAAAATAGGTATACGGAGTTCAGTGATAGTAGAAGTACTGTTTTCTATTTTTTCAACAACATTAAAAAGAGCTAATTGAGTATTTTTATTTTCCATAGTAGTTATTGTACTAAAGATAAAGTGTCAATACCCTTATAAAAAGTTTCGCATGCGAAATAACCTTTTTGTAAACTATAGATGGGTATGATTTAGTATTAATTTCGCGTGCGAAACATAAGGTTTGATATTTATGATAATTACTGTTGCTCATTCTAAAGGTGGAGTAGGCAAATCTTTGCTTGCTTGGCATCTTGCCATAGGNTTAAAAGTGCCCATAGTAGATCTGGATTTTCAAAAGACTTTAGTCTATACCAATAATCTAAGAGAAGCAAATGGATTAAAAAAACTTAGACTAATTCAACCTGAGACACCGGAAGCTTTCATAGCTCTTATGGATGAATGGCCTGAGGATAAAAATATTATCATAGATGTAGGAGGATTTGATTCAAATTTAAATAGAGCAGCCATCTACATTTCAGACATTATCATTACTCCAGCTGTAGACAGGGTTACGGAGATGGCAGGGTTATATAAATTTCATCAGATCATAGAAGAACTATCACTAAAGATGAAAGTAAACATAGAAGCAGAAATACTTTTAAACGATGTCAGTCCTACACAAAAAGATTTTTCTGTTATAGAAGATTTAGTGGAAAATCTTAAACATTTTAAACTCATGGATACTATCATTGCACATCGTGCAGATTTTTATAAAACCATGGAAGAGGGCAAGGGTGTGACAGAGTTAGATGGCAAATCTAAAGCTAAAAAAGAGTTAAAACAACTCATCAAAGAGTTAAAGAAGAAGGGGTAGGGTAATGTCAAAAAGAAAAATAAATGCAGCTATGATACTTGCAGCAGGTGAAGATGCACATTTACAAACCAAAGAAAAAGTTTCGCAAGCGAAACTTATAGATGGGGAACAATTTTTAGAACTGAACATTGAAGATATCAAAAATAATCCTATGCAACCACGCATACATATAAATGAAACAGAACTAAAAGATTTAGCACGTTCCATTAAATTGCATGGACTGATTCAACCTATTGCTGTGATTAAAGTAGGGGAGAATGAGTATATTTTAAAAGCAGGGCAAAGAAGATGGCTGGCGCATAAAGAGTTAGGACTTAAAACTATTAAAGCCATCGTACAAGAAGAAACGATACTCCCACATAAAGAGAGTGAAAAAGCTTTATTTGAAATTGCCGTGATGGAAAATACCCACAGGGACAATTTAAATCCCTTGGAACTGGCGTTGTCATTAAGACAAGCTATGGATAAAAAACTGTATAAAAATCTAGAAGAATTAGCACTTGCACTCTCTAAATCAAAATCTTATGTGAGTAAAGTACTTAAAGTGCTTTCTTTAGAAGATGAGATCATTAAAGATTTGTCCAATAATAAATCTACTAATGACATAGAGTCACTGTATGAAATACAAAAAATTAAAGACTCAGATAAACAAATAAGTGTATATTTTGATTTTGTAGGAAAAAAGTTAGACAGAAAAGCATTGAGAGAAATGAATAAAGTAAAGGTTTCGCATGCGAAATCTAAGACTGTTTTTGAAAACAGAGGAAAAATGCTAAAATTACAGATAGATATGACAGAATTGACAGAACAAGAGATGAAAACGCTAGAAGAAGAGATGAAAATGCTCCTTAAAAAATATATAAAATAACTAAATGGAAGTAAAATTAGAGTGCTAAAAGTAGATAATGAATCATTGGAAATAGTAAACGAGGCACTAAAAAAGGCTGCCTTAAAAGTAACGTTACCAGTGTCTATCCGTATTATTATGAGTGTTTTAATGGAAATGTACCCTAAAAAAGAGGCACATGAGCTCTATGATATGGTTTTGTTTAAAACAAATCCAAGTTTGGCTTTTCCTAAGTCAGATATAAAAAGTATTCATTTTACAATGCATGATGATTTGGTTCGGGTAGAACTAACTTTAAATTTCCTCAGTATATTTGGTTCTTCTTCACCTTTACCTATGCATTATGGTGAGAGGGTATTGGATGATTCATATAATGAGCAGATCTTACTTGATTTTTTAGATATGCTGAACCACCGGCTTAAAAAGCTTATTTATCCTATCTGGGAAAAACAACGTTATTACATACAATACCAAGATGATTTAAAAGATAACTTTTCTAAGTATGTCCTTTCTATGTTGGGACTGTATAGTCAGTCTCAAGAAAATAGTACGCAGTTAGATTTACACAAGTTATTGCCTTTTTCGGGTATTTTAAGTATGCATCAAAAATCTACTGATTCTTTATTGGCTATATTGAGGCATTATTTTGATCATAAAAAGATAAGTATAGAGGAGGGGATTATCTCTAAATCTGTATTTCCTGATGATCAACATGTAAAGCTTGGAGATGCCAATAGTCAGCTAGGTGTTGATATGAGCATAGGCACATTTGTACTCACTAGAAATTTAAAGTTTAGAATTAACTTTGATGATATTAGCTGGCAATCGTTAGAAGAGTTCAGTTTTCAAGGTATTAAATCTAGAGAGTTATCAAGCCTTATGCAATTTATTCAAAGAGCACCTTTAGCGTACGAAATAGCAGTTACTATCAAAAAAGAAGAGATAAAACCATGTGTTTTAGGAGAAGGCGGTAGTAGTTTAGGCGTCAATGGCTGGATAGGTGAAGTTGATGCACCTCAGACAATTGTGGTTGCTACAAGCTAAATAGAGCTTGAATTACTAACCATTTTCAACAATTTTACTCAAATTTCTTAGATATCCATCTATACAAACTGCCAAAAACCCCTAAAAAGTGGTTGTTAAAAGAACTTTAAGAAAGCCATCTATGAACGCTGTGTTGGGGTCTAGAGAGGATTGGTTGTTAAGGTTGTTGCTTGACACTTTTGTCTTTTTTTCTTTCTGTGCTACAATTTTCCTAGTCTTTCATTTGGGAGATAAAAAACACT
>JGI24023J19991_10001800_pt1 | contig 16132 bp, 14 predicted proteins | sample Cruoilmetagenom1_FD_19991 | JGI IMG/M metagenome (IMG submission 19991) | reverse complement strand
CTGCTCAATCGGGATGGCGCCCGGCTGGAGGATTGAGCGGGTTGCGGCAATGTCCGTTGGTGACCCACAATCGGCATCTTCAGATGGTCAAATATGCAATCAGACTCTGAACCTCACGTCTGACATCCCAGCGAATCAAATCGAGTCGTCGTTTCCAGAGAGTTCATTGAGAGCGGCAGCGCCGTAATTCAAATCTACCCGGGTTGGTCACAAGCCGAGGCATCAATGCGCTGAGGCTTGGAAACACCTCGCGAAAGCTCGCGGAGTTTGAACTGTACAAAGATTTCTGGACTCAAGGCCAGCTCCAAAGCTATATAGCTTTAGTGCATTGGTTGGCGTGGGAAGCTCAGTGAGCGAGGCTTTGAAATTGAACTCCATTGCTCGGAGATTTGAAGAGTCTGTTGGGCATGGAAACGGGCGGGTTCCGAAATATCTCAGGCTGTCTGACGCGGTGCTGGATGTAATCGAATCGGGAGAATTTCGTCCCGGTTCGCAGATTCCCGGCGAAAGATATCTCAGCGATACGCTGCCCTTGAGTCTTGGCACCATCCAGAAGGCAATGAATGACCTGGTCGACCAGGGTGTGCTTGTACGCCGCGCGGGCAAAGGCACGTTCGTATCGGGAACTGGAGATGTTCTACGCGACCAGAAGGTCGAGAAGCGCGACCTCGTCCACTTCCGTTTTCGTGCGGAAAGCGGTGGCCCGCTTCTGCCGGTTTATTTGCATGTCGAGTCAATCGAGGAAATTGCGCGTTCCAAGAATGGAGCACGCAGGGACTGGGAACGGTTCCACGATGGCACCGGTTCGTTTGTTCGAATTGACCGGATTCTGACAGCCGCGGATTTGTTCAAAGGCTATTGCAGATTCTATCTCCCGATCGAGCATTATGGCTCGCTGCTCGACTGCTCCAATGAGGAGTTGAGCGGCGTCACGTTGCGTGAGTTTTTGAACAAGACCTACAACATGCCGACGCTGCGCTTCGAGCACAAGATACTGACCGATCAACTTCCCGGTCAGGTGTGCCGCAAGCTCGGTTTGGAGAGAGGCGCTTACGGCACGGTCTGGAACATCTACGGGCGCACCTATCGAAATGCCCCCGCCTCCTACCAGCTCGTCTACCTGCCGGCTGGACACAGGCCGATCGAACTACTGGAGAAGTTGGAATGATGTCTGGAGCCCCCGTCAGAGAACCCTTTGCAATGGTACCGCTGCCTTCTTCGCGCAGCCGGTCAAAACCGCGAGCAACTGGTCTCACAATGATGATGGATTGGGGGCTGCCGATCGGCCAGCAGCGCGATTGGCTTGATTTGCAGGGTCCCCAGGTCGACCTCGCCAAATTCGTCGTCGGTACCGCACGGCTATATGATGAAGAGTACCTGATCCGCAAAATCGAACTTTATAAAGAGCATGATGTGCATCCGTTCATCGGTGGACAGTTTCTCGAGTATGTCTACGCAACACAGGGCCTAGCCGGTGCGACGCCATTCTTCGAGGAAGCGAAGCGGCTCGGTTTCGACGCAATCGAAGTTTCAGACAACGTAGTACCCCTCGACGCAGCCTCGCGGCAGATGCTCATACGCACTGCCGTCGGTTGTGGCCTGGAAGTTCATGGTGAGGTGGGTTCAAAGAGCGATGAAACGAGTGCAGCCGTACTGATTGACGAGGCGAACCAGTGCTTTGATGCCGGCGCCAATGTGGTGTTGGTCGAAGGCGCTGAATTGCTCATCGATGGTGCGCCGAACCGTAGACTGATCGCAGGACTGCGCGAGGGCCTCGATACTTCCCGGGTCATCTTCGAAATTATCGGACCATGGATCGCAAACACGCATCATTGCGATGTCTACCAACTCAAGAAGTTTCTGATCGAGGAATTCGGGCCAGACGTCAATCTGGCGAACGTGATGCCGGAACACGTGTTTGAAACCGAAGCACTTCGGGTGGGTCTGAGCGTAACAGGACCCGGCCAGATGGCACAGGCGGCGGAGTAATGATCCTGTGCAAAACGATATGAAACGAGATCGAAAGGCTTTGATGCGGCAACAATGAAACTTGTGCAGTTCTGAACCCGCAAAACCAAAAACAGGGTGAGGCTGCTCGTAGCGTAGAAAGGGAGGACTAGCCTAGTGAAACATACAATTTTGAAACGCCAATTACGGGTCCTGGCAGCTGGTACTGTGCTTGCGGGCATGAGCGTTGCGGCATCGACAAGTGCATTTGCAGAAGCCAGTGAAGTGCGGTTCGCGCAGCAGTTCGGCCTCTTGTATCTGCCGATGCACGTCGTGGTCGACAAGAAGATGGTGCAGGCTTGTGCCAAAGAAAAAGGTCTTGGTGACATCAAGGTCACCATGCATCGCTTCAGTGGCGGCGCGGCCGTAAACCAAGCGCTCCTTTCAGGAAGTGTTGATTTTGCCGCTGGCGGTATCGGACCGTTGCTTAAACTCTGGGACAAGACCAAAGGCCGTCTCAACGTCAGGGCAATGACAAGCCTGTCGGCAATGCCCCTGAAGCTCAATACGAACGACAAGCGCGTCAAGAAAATTGAGAACTATGTCGGGCTGACGGACCACAAGATCGCAACACCATCGGTGAAAGTGTCAATCCAGGCCGTCGTGTTGCAGATGGCCGCGAAAAAGAAATGGGGTGCAAAAGAAGCTTTCAAGCTCGACCCCATGACCGTCTCGATGAAACATCCTTCCGCAATGGCGGCGTTGCTTGCCGGCGGCCAGGCGGTGAAAAGCCATTTCGCGACTCTGCCGACCTCGTTTGCGGAGCTGCAGAGTGGCAAGGTGCATAACGTACTCACGTCCTACGACGTGCTTGGCGGCCGTCACTCAACCGTGGCCATGTACAACAAGGAAGACTGGAAAAAAGCGAACCCGAAACTCTATGAGTGCGTCTGGACCTCGTATCGCAAGTCGATGAAGTGGATCAACGACAACAAAAAGGACGCGGCCGCGCTCTTCCATCGCTTCACCAAGTCCAAACTGAAGCTCGAAGACATCGAGAAAATGGTGGGCGATGAGAATGAGATGCTCTACTCGCTGACGCCGGAACGGACAATGGAGTTCGCCAAGTTCATGCACTCCATCGGTGCGATCAAAAACATGCCGGCGAGTTGGAAGGACTACTACTGGGAAAACAACTACGATCAGAGCGGCGGCTGATTGATGGATGCGAAAACCGAAACCGTGGCGGACAACAAGTCCGCCACGGACACTGCAAAACCAATTCTCGAAGTTGACGGGGTTACGCTCCAGTACAAGACGAAGGAGCATCTGATCACGGCGACCTACCGCGTCAGTTTCGACGTACACCGGGCCGACAGATTCGTACTGCTGGGCCCCTCTGGATGTGGCAAGTCCACGCTGCTCAAAGGTATTGCGGGCTATATGAAGCCCGTTGAGGGTGCCATCCGCCTCAAGGGGCGCGAGATTTCCGACCCCGGCCCTGATCGCGTCATGGTGTTTCAGGAGTTCGATCAGCTCCTGCCCTGGAAGACGGTCAAACAGAACATCACTTTCGCGTTGCAGAATGGCGGCAAGACTTCAAGCGCGGCGGAAGCGAACGACATTGCCATGGAGTATATCCAGAAGGTGAAGCTCTCCGGCTTCGAAGACACCTTCCCACATATGCTTTCCGGTGGCATGAAACAGCGCGTGGCAATCGCCCGAGGCATGGCCATGGAGCCGGACGTCCTGTTGATGGATGAACCCTTTGCCGCACTCGACGCGCTGACCCGTCTGCAAATGCAAAAAGAGCTGTTGCAGCTCTGGGAGGACACGCACTTCACCGTGCTCTTCGTCACCCATTCGATAGAGGAAGCGCTGATTGTCGGCAGCCGCATTCTTGTGCTGTCGCCTCATCCGGGACAGGTCAAGGCCGAGTTGAACGCGCACACGCTCAATCATGAAAATGTCGGGTCGAAGGTGTTCGCGCGCGTGCAGCAGCGCATTCACGACATGCTCTTCGCCGACCGCATTCTCGAAGATGAAATCCTAGGTGAGGAACTCGATAAATGACGAGCGCGCCGGCCATACAACTTCGCCCGGAGTTCGAGGCGGATGAAATCGGCAAGGCAGCTACCGGTGACGTCGCGCGCAAGCTGACGTTGTGGGAGCGCATCACGGATATGAACTCCGTGCGCAAGCTCACCATTCTGGTGATCGTGCTCGCGGTATGGGAGCTTTACGCGCGCTGGAGTGAGGTGTCGGAGCTCATCCTGCCGAAATTCTCCAAAACGGCAGAGGCGTTGCTCGACGGGGTTTTCAACGAGCAGCTTCTTATCATGGTGTGGAACTCGCTCACTGTGCTTGTCGCCGGTTATTTTATTGGGCTGCTGATCGCGACGCTGCTGACGACGGCTGCGACCATGACCCGTTTCGGCAGCGATATCCTGAGCACGCTCACCGCCATGTTGAACCCCCTGCCAGCAATCGCGCTGCTTCCGTTGGCGCTGTTGTGGTTCGGGCTCGGAGCAGATGCCATCATCTTTACCCTGCTCCATTCCGTTATCTGGCCCGTGGCGCTTAACGCCCATGTGGGTTTCATGAGCGTGAGCGAGACCCAGCGCATGGTGGGCCGCAACTACGGACTGCGCGGGCTCTTTTACGTCGGCAAGCTGTTGATCCCCGCGGCGTTTCCGCAAATCCTGATGGGTATGAAGATCGGCTGGTCCTACGCCTGGCGCACTCTCATTGCAGCGGAATTGGTGTTCGGCGGTTCGATTTCAGATACCTCTGAAGGAGCATCAGGTGGACTCGGGTGGTTCATCTTCGCCAATCAGATGGATTTGCGCATCGCTCACGTATTCGCAGGGTTGTTCGCTGTCATACTGGTCGGCGTTCTGGTTGAGAACATTGTCTTCAACAAGATTGAGAACCGGACGATTCGCCGCTGGGGGATGCAGTCCTGATGAGCACAAACGTTACAAAGCGTGATGCTGAACTTCCAGACCTCGTCATTCGTCGCGAATTTGAAGTGTCTGATCTGGAGCAGGCGCAGACGGGCGAGGTCGCGATAAAGCTGTCGTGGATGGAGCGCATCTGGAATGTCGATGCCGTGCGCAAGCTGGTCATTCTGTTGTCGCTGGTTGCGGTCTGGCAAGCCTACACGGTGGGTTTCGATGTCGAGCCCTTGATGCTGCCGAGCTTTTCCGACTCGTTCGTAACGCTCTATAACGCTCTGTTCCATGGCGATCTGATTTACAAGATCTGGTTCTCCATAAAGGTACTTATCGTTGGGTACAGCGCCGGGTTGTTTCTGGCTGCCGTTCTCATCCTGTGGGCGACAGCATCGCGTTTCGGCAGCGATTTCATCGCCATGGCCACAGCCATGTTCAATCCGCTTCCTGCGATCGCATTGCTTCCACTCGCCATGCTGTGGTTTGGCCTTGGCACCGCCAGCCTCGTGTTCGTTCTCATTCACTCGGTGTTGTGGGCCGTTGCACTCAGTACCCACTCGGGGTTTGAGGGTGTGAGCCAGACATTGCGGATGATCGGGCGCAACTACGGCCTTCACGGTTTTGGCTATGTCTGGAAAATCCTTGTGCCCGCCGCCCTGCCCTCCATTCTCGCCGGAATGAAGATTGGTTGGGCATTCGCCTGGCGGACGCTGATCGGTGCCGAGCTCGTGTTCGGCGCGTCATCCGGCAGCGGCGGACTTGGCTGGTACATCTTCGAATCGAGCCAGAACATCGAGACCGACGGCGTTTTCGCCGGACTGTTCATGGTGATCCTGATCGGCTTCGTTGTTGAAAATGTCGTCTTCAGAAATGTGGAAACACGCACCGTAATCCGGTGGGGAATGCAGAGATAGGAGGGTGATATGACGTTATCCGTCACCAAGATCGGTAATACATTTGTCGGAGAAGTTGAGGGTGTTGACCTTTCCAAACCACTCGATGACCAGACAGTGGAGGACATCTGCCAGGCCTGGTGGGACAACTCAATCCTTGTGTTCCGGGATCAGGATCTGACCCAGGAACAACATGTGGCTTTTTCCGGTCAATTCGGCGAATTGCAGGGTCATACAGTCAAGGACTGGTTGCTGCCGACCCATCCTGAAATCCTGGTGCTGTCCAACCGTGGACGCGGCGGCGTCAAACCGCTGGAGAATGGTGGTGCCTACTGGCACAGCGACATCTCCTATGAGGCGGTCCCGCCCATGGGCTCGATTTTGTACGGTCTTACCGTTCCGCCGGAGGGCGGCGACACGCTTTATGCAGATATGTATGCGGCCTATGAGACGCTCGATGATGAGACCAAGGCGCTCATTGACGAGCGCATGGCGATCCACAACTACAAACATCGCTACATGATGATGGCCAAAGGTGACAAACGCCCTGAACCGACGCAAGAGCAACTCGCCGAATGGGTTGACGTGAGGCATCCGGTGGCACTGGCGCACCCGGATTCAGGCCGCAAGGCGTTGTTTGTAAACGAGGGCTTCACGGTTGCTGTCGAAGGGCTGGACAAAGATGAAAGCGACGCCCTATTGCAGAAGTTATACGCGCACTCGGTAAGGCCGGAATTTGTCTATGCGCACAAGTGGAGGCCCCATGACATCGTCATGTGGGACAACCGGTGCACCATGCATAGCGCGACGCCATACGACGCGGAGACATACGAACGCACCATGCACCGTACAACGATCAAGGGTTCGCCTCGCCGCCAGGCAGCGGCTGCCTGAGCGTTGGACATAATAAGTTGAGTCCTGTTTTTGCCGGGTGATGTCCAGACGCATCACCCAACCTGAACCTGTGCGCGGAGACCGCGCGAAGCCATATAGAGGAGAGTGAGTTGGAAGGAAGCCAGAATCAGTTCCTGGGTAATCTTTCAGACAATATTCCCGCCGCACTTGCGGGTCACGCAACGATTGAGCCTTCGGGCGAGGTCGAAGCCGGCTCCTACGCCACATTCACACTTGTGTACACAGCGGGCTTTTACGGCATCGACGACAGCGGCAGTATCAAGGTCGTGTCCCGGTTTGCGTCCGACCAGACCAAGCCCCAGTTCGATGATCCCAAGGCTCCCGGATACACCACGGTTACCGCCAGCAATAACGCAAAGCTGGAGTTGCGTTACGATCCCAAAGGCAATGTGCGACCCTGGGATGGTACGCTCTACATCAAGGTGGTGAACGGCTTCATGAAGGAAGGCGACACCATCACCATTGTGTTTGGCGAGAAAAGTGGCGGCTCGCCTGGTATGCGCGTGCAGACCTTTTGTGAAGACACCTTCGAGTTCCGCGTTCTCGTCGATGCCATAGCCACCTACACCTATGTTGGAGTTCCCGACCAGCCGTTGATCGACATCGTGCCGGGACCGCCTGAGACCTGGCGCGCTGTCGCGCCGACGACTCATGCGGCGGGGGAGCCGTTTCGCCTGTCGCTGAAAGCAGAGGACAAGTGGGGCAATCCAAGCGACAAGGCCAACGCGACGGTGAAACTGCGTTGTACACCTGAGCTTTCTGGTTTGCCTGAAACTGTCACATTCACAAAGGGCGACTTCGCGCAACTGGTACAGGGGCTTAAAGCCGCAGAGCCTGGCACCTATCGGATCGAGATGCTGAATGATGCAGGAGAAGTCCTGGCGCGATGCAATCCTGTTCGCATTGTCGAGAAATCGGAAGGCCAGGCGCTACACTTCTGGGGGGATGTGCACGGGCAAAGTGAAGAAACCATCGGCACCGGGAGCGCGCGGCAATATATGGAATTTGCGCGCGACAAGGCATTCGTCGACATAACAGGACACCAGGGCAACGACTTCCAGATCACAAAGGAATTCTGGGCAGAGCTCAATGAGATCATCGCCGAGTTCAACGAGCCCGGTCGTTTCGTGACACTCCCGGGCTACGAATGGTCAGGTAATACCTTCCTCGGCGGCGACCGCAATGTGTTNTATATGACCGAGGATCGACCAATCTACCGCTCGTCTCACGCGCTCATCAATGATCTGAGCGATGCCGATACCGATTGCGGTACTGCCGGCGAACTCTTTGAAAAACTGATCGAAAACGATGAGAATGCGCTCTGCCTTGCCCATTGTGGTGGGCGCTACGCGGACGTGAAGGTTGCGCATGACGGCCGGGTGGAAAAATCCGTGGAAGTGCATTCGTCCTGGGGAACATTCGAATGGATTTTGCAGGACGCCCTCGAGATGGGTTATCGGGTCGGAACCGTCTGCAACTCCGACGGTCATAAGGGGCGTCCCGGTGCCAGTTATCCGGGATCATCAAAATTTGGCGCCATCGGCGGGCTCACCTGTTTCCTTATACCTGAGCTGACACGGGCTGCTGTTTTTGAGTGCTACCGCAAGCGGCATCACTACGGCACGACCGGCAACCGCATGATCCTCGATGTTACCGCTGAATTCGATACGGATGGCCAGCTCTACCATGACGATCCCGCGCTCGGTCCGGCGGAAGGACATTCCGCGCGTGAAGCAATCATGGGCGATATCGTACATCTGCAATCGGGGAGTGCGATGCTCAAGGTTCACGCGATCGGCTCCGCGCCTATTGAGCGCATCGATATTTTCAATGGACTGGAGCACCTCTCAACGCACCGGCCCTTTTCGCAGGCTGACCTTGGAAGCCGCATCCGCGTTGTCTGGGAGGGCGCTGAATATCGTGGCCGGTTCCGCGAGGTCATCTGGGATGGCCGGGCCGAGTTCAAGGGGAACCGTGTAACAAACGCGCGCGGCATCAACTTCTTCAACTCGGACAAGACGCTCGATCAGACCAGTGAAAACGCACTGAGCTGGCGGGCGCTGACGACCGGCAACTATGGTGGCTTCGATGCCTGGCTTGAAGACGGTGCGAAGGGTACGGTTGCGATCGAGACACCTGTCGTCTCCTGCGACGTTGCGGTAAGCGACATCGGTTTTGAGGACACTGTCTTCGATGCCGGCAAGCTTGGCCGCAAGCTGCGGCTGTTCCGCTTGCCGGACGAAAACCCTCATTTCGACATGACCGTGAGCCAGGACGTCGAACTGCGCGACGAAGGCGACAATGCGCTCTTCGTCCGGGTGACTCAGGAAGATGGTCATCAGGCCTGGTCGAGCCCGATCTACATATTCAGATAAACATGAAGCCCACAAACCTGCTCATCATCATGTCGGACCAGCACAACCGGCGTTTCGCCGGATGCTATGGGCACGACATTGTGGAAACCCCCAATCTGGATCGACTGGCCCATGGCGGCGCACGGTTCGACGCCGCCTATACGCCGTGTCCCGTCTGTGTGCCGGCGCGTGCTGCATTTGCAACCGGAAAATACGTGCATCAAACCGGGCACTGGGACAACGCCATGCCGTTCGATGGGTCTGAGGCCAGTTGGCACAGCCTGCTCAGGGAACGGGGCCATGAAGTTGTTTCGATCGGCAAGCTCCATTTTCGTTCCGATGGCGATGACAATGGTTTTACCGACGAGCAGATTGGCATGCATGTGATCGAGGGTAAGGGCGATCTGCTCGGGCTCATCCGCGACGAAGAAATGCCCAAGCGGGCCGGCTCCTACAAGATGGCGCGAATGGCGGGGCCGGGCGAGTCCGTCTACACCACCTATGATCGCGAAATTGCCGCGCGCGCCCAAACGTGGTTGCGCGAGGATGCCGCGCAGTTCACCGACAATCCCTGGGTGCTGTTTGTTTCGTTCGTGTGCCCGCACTTTCCACTGACCGCGCCACCAGAGCATTTTTATCGCTATTACGATCAGGACCTAGCACTGCCCAAACTCTATGAGCAGCGCGATCAACCTCTTCATCCCTATCTGGAGGACTATCGCCGTTCCTTCGCCTATGACGAGTTCTTCGACACACCCGACCAGGTGAAACGGGCGCAGGCGGGTTACATGGGTCTATGCTCATTTCTCGATGAGAATATCGGCAACGTGTTGTCAGCGCTGGACGCGGCAGGTCTCAGCGATGAGACGCGCATCGTCTATACCAGCGATCATGGCGACAATCTGGGTGCTCGGGGCCTTTGGGGCAAGTCGACCATGTATGAGGAGTCCGTCGGTGTGCCGCTCATCGTGACAGGCCCGGATATCCCTGCCGGTGAAGTCGTGGAAACGCCGACCAACCTGCTTGATCTCTATCCCTTTATTATGGGGTGCGCCGGAGAAGCTACATCTGAAACAGTAACGGAAGACCATCCCGGGACTGACGTGATGCGTCTGATCGCAGGTGAGGAAAAGACCCGCGCGACGTTTTCCGAGTATCACGGTATGGGATCAAAGACGGCGGCATACATGATCCGCAAAGGGCCACATAAGCTTGTCGCCTACGCTGACTATGCTCCGCAGCTTTTCGATCTATCTGAAGACCCTGAAGAGCTGAACGATCTGGCTCAGGATGCGAACGCAATGCCGATCCTCGAAGAGCTGATGGTTGAGTTGCACAAGATCTGTGATCCGGTGGAAACCGATGCGCGGGCCAAGGCTGCGCAGAAAGCGCTGATGGAGAGCAGCGGCGGTCGCAATGCGGTCATCGAATGGGGCGATCTGGGCTTCAGCATGCCGCCCGGAGTCACACCTCAGTTCGACTAGGGTTTCCCATACATATGCCGCTCCATCAGAAAGCGGCCAGCGGTTCGGAAATTGAACCGCCGGTCCAAGAGCCCGTGGCGTGGGTGATATCCACGGTCGATGTCGGCGAAGGTGTCGAGTTGAAGATTGGTGCGCTCAAGGCGTGGCGCAATCGCAACCGCCTCTGCCACGCGTTCCACAATCGCTGCGTCGTCAAAATTCGCAATGGCCGGACTGATATGCGCAAGCCGGATATTGGCCGCCGCAAGGAGTTCATTCTCTTCTGCGAAGCGCTCAATCTCAGCAAGCCGTGTCTGCAGATCATCCTGCAGATTGACCTGGAACACGACACCACGGACAGTTTTTTGCATTTTGAACGCAGGCAGAAGTTTTTGGCGGTCCTCCCATTTGAAGCCGAAGCTCACCGAGTGAGCGAATTTTGATCCCTCCTTTGGTTCATCCGCCGAGGAGTGAGACTTGCCCAGATAGACCGGTGGGCCACCCCCGCAGTCGAACGCCGCAAGATCATCGGCGATATCGGATGCATCAGCTGCAAACGTCACGAACTCCACAGCGTCAATGAGATGGGCGTTGTCGTTGCACCGCTTCCATAGGTCCGCATCGGGGACGCCGGAGTGAAAGAAAGTAAAGGTGCACCCCGCGGCGTGGAAGTCATGAACCCGTGGTCCATACTCGTGATCAAATAGATCAGACAATGGAGTGCGTACGCGTGTGATACCCATCTGCCAAAGCCTCTGCAGCGCATAATCATTGCGCGCGCGCTTGCGAGTGAACTCCTCCATAGGACCATTGTAGGGAAGGTCCCGGGCTCGGGCCCAGCCGTGACGCAGATGCAAGGTGAGGGGCGTCAACGTGTGCTCGCCCGGGGCTTCTTCGAGCGAAATGCTCTTACTCTCTGCATGCCCTTCGCCGTCAGTTGGGTAGACACTGAGCTTGTGCCCTTCCCTGAATACATCGACCAGCGCGTAACTGAACTTGCCTTCATCGTTGCGGCCGAATTGATCGGCAGGTTCGACATCGTAGAGCTCGCTATAGTCCTGCCGCGTAAAGCTTGTCGGAGGCAGGCAGTAGAGGTGCGCATCTTCAACGCGGTTGAAGAAGAACTGATGCACATGGCCCGAGAAGACCGCCTCGATCTTGTGTTGCCTTACCAGCTCAAGCAGCCAGCTTCGACCTGGCTCATCATAGTTGTCATAGTGGGAGTGTTCATCCGGCTGGTCGATCATTGGCGGATAGTGGGAGAACAAGAAAGTGCGTTCACCCGCATGCGCGGTCAGATATTCCTCAAGCCAAATGCGTTGCGCGTCTTCATGGGCGCTGCCCGAGTTCACCAGCGATGAATTGATTATGATGAATTGGACGCCGTTTTGCTCGAAACCAGCATGACCGGCACCAAAATATTTTTCGAATAGAGCAACGCTGTGATCATCAACCGGGCCGGCGGGCGACGCCGGCATCGGCTTGTCTCCAACATCATGATTGCCCGGCACAAAGTGCAGGTCGGGCCCAAGGGGTTTGAGGATCTTGAGCGCTTCCTCTGCTGCCGGGCCATAAGTCGGCAGGTGCGGAAGAGGGTGCACCATGTCACCCAGATGAAGTGTGAAATCGGGTTTGTGTGCAGCGATTTTCGCTGCCGCATATCGCGCACGGCCATTGGCCAGATCGTTCACGGCGAAAGGCGAAGAGTCATCCCCACCTGGCGGACGGATATGAGTGTCGGTGATAATCGCAAAGGTGAAGAGTGGTTCTTCGACCGGCGACGCACCGTCGGTATCATTCTTTGATGTTGACATTGTCTGAAGGTCTTTCGCTGAGCTTCCAGTTTATCCGTTTCTCAGCGCGCTATCACGCCTAATTTGACTTCCGCGACAAGGCACCAGTTGGCGACCGGCTTCGTGCCATTTTCCGTCATGAAACGATGGCTGGCGCCCTTCGGCAATTAGCCAGCTAGGTGGAGCATGACCAACGTGGACATAGTTGCCAAGAACAGTGGACGCCACTCCACCATTCACAGGCATGAGAAAAAGATAGGTCTTTGTCTTAAGTGGCGCGCCGGGGAGGATTCGAACCCCCGCCCCCAGATTCGTAGTTTTAATTTGGCAGATTTACCGGCTTTCTTCTTGATGGAAAATACACAGTAAAATATTGATATTAGGGCATATTATTATGGATGGCCGTTTCTGTTGATTTATCTGAATTCTCTCCAGTTGGACGCCATATGGACGCCATTTTAGTGGCCCAGACCGAGGGGGCTTTACAATCAGCGCGAATTCGATTCAAAGGGTGTGGTGAACTCGGTTTTGGCATCCCGCAGAGATCATTTCTTTGTCTCGTTATCGCGCATTCGTTCCAGTATTTTCTCGGCACCGACCTGACCAGCGATCCCGCAGACCTTGAAACACCCGGAATCGCTGTGACCGCCAGCGTCCAGAAAGGCCTGATAGTCATCCGGATCGGTCATATCAAACGCTCTGCCGTAGATCTTCTCATGGATCTGTTTGCAAAGGGTGCCGTTCAGCTCTCCTTCAAATCCGAATTGCTTCTTCAGCTCTTCCTTGAACCTTTCAATGAGTTCCGCGGAGGGTTCCATAGCCTCACGATAGGCTTCCGTGTCCTCCATCTTCTGCCGCCCGACCAACAGCCCCAGTCCCATAAGTGCCCCGATAAGGGCACCACAGGTTTCTCCGTGGCGTGCCACGCCACCGGAAAGGACTGTCGCAGACTTGAACACCTCGTCGTTTCCAATGCCGAATTCGTCCTGAAGGCTCAACAACACAGCTTGCGAACAACCGCTGTATTGGTCGTTTTCATGGGCCTTCTTCTTGACCCTCTCTATGCGCTCATCATTCGTCGACATCTTCGCATCTCCTCTGATGTTCCTTTGACAATCGTGGTGAGAGAGCCGCTCTTAAGCTAGACTCACAGCGACCTTCCTTCGGATTTGTTTTCAGAAGACCAGCCAAACCGGGTAATGCCCAGTCGACGTTTCGCCACTGCGACAAAATGGGACTGCGAAAAACGAAGCGGCTATTTCAGACCGCCTTGGCGTCATTACCCGACATATGAGGTGATGGTGGTGAACGTCTGCTATGTGCCATGTGTGGACATTAGTTCACTTGCGGCCAACGAGTTCACGTCGACCGAGGCCCCCACAGAATGATGGCGGTTCCCACGAGGCAGACAGACGCCCCAATCAAATCCCACCTGTCTGGCCGTTGCCCCTCAAGCAGCCAAAGCCACGTCACAGACGCACCAACGTACACGCCGCCATAAGCTGCGTAGGCACGACCTGCAAATGCACTGTCGACCCATGTGAGCAGAAAAGCGAATGCGATCAGACTTGCTGTACCCGGAACCACCCACCAAGGGGACTTGTCGAGTCTGAGCCAGGCCCAGAATGCAAAGCAGCCGGCAATTTCCGCGATTGCAGCACCAACATAGAAAACCGCTGAATTCATAACCTTTCCACTACGTGCTTTTGTTTGCATCGAGGGGCTGGGTCTTTTTTGGCACGTGATGTCTGGTTATGGCAGGTTGGGGTCGCTCTGTATTCCTGTTTCGGGTCATTCGAGGACGTGCGTGAACCTCCTGCGTGGCATCCGCTCCGGGTTAAGAGCCGACATCTGGTTTGCGTGTTTAATTCCAATGCCGTGAGCGGAAGGAAATGAGCAAAAGGAGTAGAGCCGTTCCGGCGAAGCCAGCCCCAACATAGAAGGTCATCGATGCGCCAAGTATCTGCCACACCACACCAGCCACCAGACTGGCAAACAGAAGTGCGATGCCGTTGACGAGATTAAAGATGCCAAACGCCGTGCCCCGCAAATGATCCGGCGCGCTATCCGCAACCAGGGTCGACAGCAGCCCTTGGGTGAGCCCAAGATGAACGCCCCAGACAGCCACCCCGACCATTGCCAGCACATATCCTGAAGCGCTCGCCAGCAGCAATTCCGCGATGATGAGTGAGACGAAGCCGAGTGCCAGCAATATGCCCCGATCCATGCGGTCGGCCAGCACCCCCACCGGATAGGAAGACAACGAGAAGACAATCATCGTAAGCACCAGCACAAAAGGAGACAGCCCAATCGGCAACCCTAAATCGATGGCGCGCAGGGCGAGAAATGCCACGCTGAAGCGCGCCAATGCGAACAGCGCACCAATCGCAACGATAAGCCAGTAGCTGGCGCTCATTTGCGCCAGGTCAGCGTGATACAGGGTCAGGCCGCTTTTGCCGCCCTTGTCCCTGGCAGCTGGAACGGCGTCCGGCTCTTCAACGCCGTAGATCAGAAACGCCATGCAGAGCATAGCGGGAATGAGGGCAAACCACAGGACAAGCGTTATATCGTCCGACAGCAGAGCCATCAGCGCAATCGCCAGCAGCGGACCTATGAAGGCGCCCGCCGCATCCATGGACTGGCGTAAGCCATAGGCGGCCCCGCGAATGGCGAGCGGCGTGATGTCGGCGATCAGTGCGTCGCGCGGCGCACCCCTGATGCCCTTGCCTATCCGGTCGATAAATCGCGCCGTAAAAAGCACCTCTGCCGACTGCGCCAGGGGAAACAGCGGTTTCGTAATTGCCGCCAAACCATAGCCGATCACCGCCAGGATCTTGCGCTTGCCGAGCCAGTCGCTCAGCGCCCCGGAAAACAGTTTGGTGATGGAAGCGGTGGCCTCGGCCACGCCTTCGATAAGACCGACCACCCCCATGCTTATGCCGAGCGATACAAACAGCGCCGGAAGCAGGCTATGCACCAGTTCAGATGACGCGTCCATGAACAAGCTGACGAAGCCGAGCGCCCAGACACCACTTGGGATTTTCTCCGCGTTTTTCGGCAGAAACATTTCCCCGACCCCGAATTGAGACGTTTGGACGATGTATAGGCGGTACTGGGCTGTGAGCATATCTTTCGTTTAAACGATTGGCCGGTCACATTGGGGGGGCAGCGATCACATCGGAGCCCTGTAGATCGGGATAAACGTAATCCCGGTGGATGGAACAGCATCTTTCCGTGCGCCGCAATCGCGTCATCGCGAATGTCCGCTATGGGTCATTAGCGGACATCAGACCACCGAACATACAATGTCCGCTTCCAACTCATAGGCGAACGTGCTGTACGAAAATCATTCAACGCTTCGATTTTGGCCACATGTGATCATGGCGTTCATTTTGACGAAATTGACTCAAGCCGCAGACAGCAGATCCCGCGGTCCAAAAACTGTTTGGCCAATAACATTTTTCCAAACACCGAATGATTCCACAGATATTTGGACTGAACTGGCTGCCATTCGATTTCTCGTGGTTGCCATGTGGTTGCCAAACACAGAAGAAAAGGTCTGAGAAACCCGGAGACAAGCATACTTATTTGATTTTATTGGAAAATTTGGTAGCGGAGGAGATACTTGAACTCCCGACACGCGGATTATGATCCTGCTGCCTCGAGAATGAGCAAGAATATCTAATGGACAGCACGAGCTAGATTTGGATGCAAGGTGGACGCCATTTGGACGCCATCGAACTTTCACAGTTGATAGAAATTTCTTAAGCCATTGAAAAGATTGGCGCGCCGGGGAGGATTCGAACCCCCGAC
>JGI24023J19991_10001798_pt1 | contig 16164 bp, 17 predicted proteins | sample Cruoilmetagenom1_FD_19991 | JGI IMG/M metagenome (IMG submission 19991) | reverse complement strand
AAACCATATAAAATGAAGTGGTTTTCCCTGCACCATTCGGCCCTAGAAGTCCTACGATCTCTTTAGACTTTACAAACAGAGAAATGTCGTGGACTATCTTGGTTTTCTTGATGGTTTTGGCAAGGTTTTTGGCTTCAAGTGTATGCATTAATTGTTTATCCTGTAGTTATTATTGAACGCTTTTTCAGCAAAGCTAAAAAAACTACGCTGTCGCTGTGACTACTTCAGCAGCAGGCTCATACGACTAGTCGTATTTAAGAAACTATTTTATAGTTTCTTCCTCCCAAGTTAGGTTCAATGTCAATAGTGACCACATTATAACCAACACCTTCTAAAAAGGCTTTAAGCGCATCACTTCCCCACTCAACCATATGCCAACCCTCTTTCTCAAACTCTTCAAAAAGTCCCATTTGCATAAACTCTTCATGCTCTAGTCTATAGAGGTCATAATGATACAAACTATTTCCATCTTGACCCACATAACACTGCTGTAACGAAAAAGTAGGAGAAGTCACTTCCCCTACTATGCCCTTAGATTTTGCTATAGCTTGTGTGAGCGTTGTTTTACCTGCTGCCAAGTCTCCTCGTAAAAAAACGATGGCATTGCTAGGTAAAGTAGTTTCTAAATACTCAACTACCTTATCTAATTCTTCTAACGAAGCGGTTATTTCCATCTAATTTACGCTAATTTCTGACTAACATCAGCCATAAAATTCAAATGTTCTCTACTCTTACCAGAGTCAAGTTGTGCTTCTACCATGGCTATGGCTTCTTGTATGTCTCTCACATTTCCATCTACAAAAAGTGCAAAGGCTGCGTTGAGGACTACAATGTTCTTTTCGCTCCACGCTCTTCACCCGAGTAAATGTCTCGTGTTATCTGTGCGTTAAAGTTTGCATCACCACCGAGTATCGCCTCTTTAGGTGCAAGCTTAAATCCAAATACCTCTGGGTTTATCTCACCTTCAGAGATACGATTATCTTCTACATAAGCAAATGAAGTGTTACACGCAAGTCCTATCTCATCCATTCCATCTTGACTAGAAACCACATAGGCTCTTTTTGTGCCAAGTTCCAAAAGTGCTTCAGCCATACGCTTGATGTAAGAAGGGTCAAAGACACCTAAAAGGTACTTCTGCGCTCCGGCAGGATTTGTAAGTGGTCCTAAAATGTTAAAAATGGTTCTATGGTCTATGGACTTGCGTATAGGCATGATGTGTTTCATAGCAGGATGATGGTCTGTTGCAGGGAAGAAACAAAACCCCGTCTCTTCAAGCATTTTGATCTTGTTCTCTATGGTTAGATCTAAGTTAAGCCCTAGGGCTTCAAGTACATCAGTAGAACCCGAGTTCGAAGTGACACTTCTGTTTCCATGTTTTGCCACCACTCGACCCATGGAAGCAAGGAGTAAAGAGACAGTAGTAGAGATGTTAAAACTACCACTTTTGTCTCCACCTGTACCAACGATATCTATGGCTTTTTCACGAAGTTCATCTGAAAGATTGAGTTTGATAGAGTGTTCACGCATCACTGCTGCTGCTGCTGCAATGTCTGCCCCACTCTCACCTTTTTCATAAAGGTCTATAAGAAATTGTCGTGCCTGTGGTTCCGACATTTGGTTGTTAAATAATTTTTCAAATTGCTCTTTGATACTCATCTAAAGCTCCTTAACATAATCCTCTTTTTGAGACTTGGGAATGGTCTTAGTTGTAGGAATCTGGAGTACCTCATAATGCTTAGCACCTTTGAGATACTCTATGGTAACCTTATCACCTATCTTCACATCTTTTGAAGCCTTAGCCTTCATGCCATTTATAAACACCACACCAGACTTGAGCATATCTGTAGCAATGGTACGACGTTTTACTACATTGACTGCACTTAACCATTTATCTACTCTCATAATAATCTTCTCCTTTGTGTGAGGCAAAGCCACTCACAAATTCCTCGCACTAAAGCTTTCGCCTTGCGAAGAAATTATCTTATATAAGCTCTTGCTCGTTCTTATTAGTGTAAGTCAGCGTTTAGCTTCACTTCTCTTGTACTTCTTTTAAGAATGATCTCACCAGTAGTTGAATCTTGTCTAAAGTGAAGACCATTGAGTCCTTGGAACTCATCTGCTCTAAATGTTGTTTTAGAGTCAAGTGTTGATGATGGGTTTGCAGTAGCTATCTTGGCTAATTCATCTGGATTTACTTTTACTTTTGTTCCAGCAAATATCGCTACACCACCGTCGATGATACATGCATCTCCAAGAGGGATACCACAGGTTGAGTTTGCACCAAGAAGTGTGTTCTCCCCAATGCTGATAGGGTTACCATCAGTACCACTTAGTACACCAAGAATACTCGCACCACCACCTACATCTGAACCAGAACCTACGATGGCAGAACTTGAAATACGACCTTCAACCATCACTGGACCAAGAGTTCCCGCATTAAAGTTGATATATGACGCACCTGGCATCACTGTAGTCCCAGCTGCAAGTTGCGCGCCCATACGTACTTTAGAAGATTCTAAGATACGTGTGTTATCTGCAGGGATGATGTGTTGTAAGAATCTTGGGAATTTATCGACAGAGTCTACTCTTGGGTAAGTTCCGTTTAGTTTCATTTCGATCTCATTGTCTCTTAGGTAGTCAAGTTCATATGGTGTAGTACCTACCCATGCAACGTTAGAAAGGATTCCAAATGCACCATTTAGGTTCACTTTTCTTAACGCTGCTTTACTTTGAGAAAGCGCATAAAGTTTAAGGTAAACTGCTTCTACCGACTCAGCATTTGCATCTTCAAATAAAAATACGATTCTAAAGTCTTTACCGATGTCTTCCATGTTTGCTAGTGTTTTAATGACTTGTACATTTTTATGTGCCTCACCTGTTGCTTCTGCAAGGTATGGAGCAAATGCTGCCATAGCATTTTGTACAAAATTATCGTTGATGGTTGCTACAAATTCAGTACCGGTAAAATCTACTGCACAATTACTCTCTTCTAAAGCTTTGATGAACACTGCAGCAGATCCAAAGTTCTCTTTCCAGTTAATGAGTCCGAAGTTAGCTTGAAGTATTTTCTCTGCATTTTTCTGACCTCTGTCTACTCTAGCGATACCAAAGGCCATAGGCTCTTTATATCCTGCTTGTGAAGTAACTTCTGTTACCAATGCTTTAAATGCGTCTGTTGATGAAATAGTGTCTATTGCCATAGTTAATATGCTCCTGTAAATAATTAAAGCGATTATACTTTATTTAATTTAATACAAGGTTGAGAGGGTACAATTCGCGTATGAAAAAATATCTCCGTGGACATGCCAAACAGTACTTTTCACTAGCAGTCATCGCCATGTACTCTACTTTACACAAGTTGTGCAGACTAGACAGCAATTATCAGTACCATAAACTTGCCTTTTCTCCACTACCACATAAGACTGCCCCACCTGCATTGACGGTATAACCGTAGGGTCGATGCCATCGACCACAACCTCAAAAGAAAAATCATTATTGGTCGATTATATCGACCTTACAATTAACATATATACTTGGAACAACAATGACAACAAAATCACTAAGCCTCATAGCGGCTACACTACTTTTAACTACAAACACTTTCGCAGAAGAAACGTTACAAGACATCAGTATCATCTCTACCAACAAAACATCCCATTCCATACAAAACACAACTTCAAATGTCACAGTCATCACAGCTGAAGATATAGAAGAAAATGGCTACCAGACTGTGTCTGAAGCTATCAATACCGTGGCTGGTATATCTGTTTCAAATGCAGGTGGATTGGGACAGCAAACTTCATTTTTTGTAAGAGGTGCTGACTCAGGAAAGATACTTGTACTTTTAGATGGTATGCGTCTCAATGACCCTAGCACAACCAACGGTACAGCACTACTTAACAGTCTGACTACAAACAGTATCCAACAAATTGAGATCGTTAAAGGTGGTACTAGTAGTATCTGGGGTTCAAATGCAAGTGCAGGTGTGATCAATGTCATCACCAAAGAACCTAAAGATGGAGTACACGGAACAGTGGGTGTAAGTTATGGCAGTTATGCCACAAAAGGGATAGATGCAAATGTCGCATATAAAGATGATGCATTTACTGCTCAACTTCTAAGCTCATACCTTAACAGTGACAGCTTTTCTGCTCTAGCTCCCAGAGATGCAGAAGCAGATGCTTATACAAACAAAAACTATAACCTCAAACTTGGGTACGCTTTTGATGACAATAACCAACTAAACCTCAGTTATAATCATATAAAAACAGACACAGACTATGATGACCCCTTCTCAGCAGGACAAGAAGATGATGACTATAGTCATGCAACATCTGAACAAAAAAACATTGCTTTAGACTACCGTTTTACCCTAGAGAACTATAGTGCGACTTTTCATGCAAGTAAGGGTGATTATGACAGAGCATTTTTTACTACCGGTTTCTATGGTGATGGTGAAAATGTCTACAAAGCAGTACTAAAAGAATACTCTTTTATCAATGCCTACGACTACACCGTGGGTAAAGCCATCGTAGGTTTCGAGTATAAAGATATCGATGGATTTAACCAATATAACACCTTCCCACAAAGCCAAGCAGACTTTAGCAATAAAGCTGTTTTTATATCAAATACCTATAATATAAGTAAAAATACGCTCATAGAAACCAACTTAAGATATGATCATTATAATGTGTTTGACAGTAAAACAACCTATAAGATAGGGGTTAAACATGACCATGATTTCATCAAAGGGTTCAATACCTCTGCAAATTATTATACTTCCTATGATGCACCTAGTTCTTACCAGTTAGCCAATACAGTATTTGGTACACAGCTTAAACCAAGCTACACAAAGGGGTTTGATATTTCTGCCAGTTATAAAGATGTACTTTCTGTCACTTACTTCCATAATGAAGTAGAAGATAACATTGACTATGATATGACCAATTATGGGTACTATAATGTAGGTGGGAAATCAAAGTTTTCTGGGTTGGAACTGGTTAGTCAGTATAGTTTAGATGATCTGGGTCTTCACCTTTCCGCAAACTATACACATCTCTTTAGCTTTGAAAAAGAAGATGGTTCTGAGCTTCCTAGACGCGCAAAAGATACACTAAACGTTTCCATAAACAAATACACGGACAATAATACTCATATTGGTCTCAATGCACAATATATAGGAGATAGACTAGATACAGACGGTGCTTACCCCGTACCAGCAAAAGTATCTACAGGAAATTACACACTCTGGAACCTAAACTTCGGTATGAAGCTCATAGATGATGTGGATATATCACTCCATGCGAAAAATATCTTCGACAAAGACTATGAGTCAGTTTATGGTTATGCAACCCAAGGTCGTTCCATTTATGCAAAAATCAAATACACTTTTTAGGCTATAATATCCCATGCTAACACTACTCCCACAATGGTTCATCAGATATAAGTTCTTTAACTCACTTTTTCTAGGAGTTAGTGTGGGGGCTATATTTACACTTTATAGCCCACTAGAACCCTCTATTTACTCTTTAGGGGGCATTATATTAGCACTTGGTATGTTACTTGTTGCAAGGGTGTATCATCATATACTCAATGCCCTATGGTTTTTTCGTATCTCCTTACTTGTTGAAGTGGTTTTGATTATCGCCATACTCTTTTTCCTAGTCAATCAATTCAACTACCAAACTGCACTTATCATGTATGTAGGTTATCAAATTACCTTTGTATTTGGATCCTATCTCATAAGAGCAGAGACACTTCTACTTAAAACTGATGCTCTTTTAACTAAAGTGGATACAATCAAGCAAATAGGTTACCTCTTTGGTATGGGTATCTCATATGTATTCTATAAGCTCTTACATACACAAGGTATTACAGAAAATCAAGAACAGGTATATATATTACACTACCTACTCATAAGCATTGAGATAATCGTGATTTGGTTAATATTTAAAAGTTTTACAAGGATGAAAAATGACATATAAAGACATAGTATATAACGACTGGTACGAAGAACATGCAAACAAGCATGCAAAGATTATGAAAAAACTTGAAGGACTCGATGAATTTGATGTCGTCCAGTACTTTATCTTTGAAAACATGGTAGAAAAAGAGCCAGATTTTTGTGAACTTTATGCTACAAATACCAAATGCCACGAAATGTATGAACTCAACTGTTATATGTGTGGATGTCCACACTTTAGATTCAACAAATCACCTGTCATGCAAGATGACCTAGAGTTTCACTCTATTTGTTCCATTAACTCAAGACAGGGGAAACGAACTATCACAGAGGAGCAGGAGGTTCACCAAGATTGCTCTGGGTGTACCGTACCTCACGGTGAAGATTATATATTTAGTAATTTTGATCGCGATTGGCTTGAGATGATGAAAAAGGTTAAAAATTAGAAGATGTTATGAAGAGTATTTAGTCGTGGCGAAAAGCTTCGCCACTGTGTTAGATTAGAGACCTAAAGATTTAACGGCTTCTTTAGCTGCTGCTTTTTTAAGAGGGTTTGAACCTACTACTTTTTCGACTGCCATGTCTGTAGCCTTCTCTTTCATAGAAGTCTCTTTTACTGGACTTGCACTTTTTGTAACACTATTAAGAACACCTGAACTACCTTCAGCATTTCCACCCATCACTTTATCTGCAATGGCACTTTTTACTTTGTCTGTAGGACTTGGTTCTGGCGCTACTTTATCTGCTACTTTTTTAGCCAGTTCTTGTTTTACAGGATCATTTCCTGCTACTTGCTTAATGACTGTTTCTTTAGCCTGAGTTTTTGCTTTAGAGACAGCCACATCTTTTGCCATATCTGTCATCATGTCTGCGAAAAGTGCTGAAGAAGCCACTAACGATATTAATATTATTTTTTTCATATTCAATTTCCTTAAGTATTATTTAACTACAAATTATAGAGAGGTTTAATTAACAAAGTATTAATCCTCAAACTCTATAACTGCATAGTCATCCCCATAATAATCTTTCCCAAACTTCAAAGCATCCAAGTAGTCCTGTCCTCTACCCTCAACCACAACCTTCGTACCTACTCTTGCCCAACGAAACATCTTCTTAGCAAAACCTTTTTGAAGGCGTATACAGCCATGAGAGGCTGGTTTATTGGGTACATACCCTAAATGCATCGCTATACCTGAGTTGGTTAGTCTCATCATATAAGGCATCTTAGCTCCACCATTTGGTTTTGGCCAAAGGTTGGACTTATGATGACGCTTTTTTTGCATGATGTTATAGATACCTTGAGGTGTCTCTCTTCCCGTCTTTCCCGAAGAGATACGCCCTTCAAAGACGATATGTCCGTCTTCAAGTGCATAAGCTTTCTGTAAAGAGAGATCGACCACTATCTGTTGTTTTGCAAATGACGGCATGAACATCACCGTTATAAAAATTAATACATATTTCATCTTCTAAAAATTTTTAGCCTGCTAGAAGTCATATTTTAGACCAAAAGATACTGCATCCAAATCAGGTACATCAGACTTGATAAGTAAGCGTTGATAGTCAAGAAAAAGGCTCCATCCTATACCTTGATCCGCATAGCCATCAAATGCTCTATCATAAGTTACATTCTTAAGGAGATCACCCTCTCTATCTGAAAGATCATACTCAATCCCTAGCCCAGCTGAGAAGCCATGGTCATTATCAAAATAATTCAATCTAGCACCATTACCTAAATTTTCAGTATAACCATATCCCAATAATCCGTAAAGATTAAAGTACTCACCTAAAGCATACTGTGGCTTGGCAAATATACCTAAATGTTGCAGTGGCGTTCCTCCAAAGGGTCCTTCATCTAAAAATGTCCTCATCGCTCTTATTTCAACACCAAGATGCGCATTATAATCGTGCCCAATTCTTAACATGCCACCATACGTTTCATCTTCATAGTCACAACCATTACCGCAAGAATGGAATTTAGCTGCTACAAGTCCTGCTCCCACGTAATATGCAAAATATTCTTCTTCTAATGTAACAACTTCAGATTTTGCAAGTACAACACCTTTCCCCCCTGCTTGAATCTGCACTGTAAATAATGTTAAAATCAATATTATTGCTTTTGATACGCTAGTCATTTTTCCCACCTTTTTCATCTTCTTGTCTTATGGCATAGAGTCCTATCATCATAGTAAGAACCATCATAAGTAGAAGTGTACCATTATTTAATGTATCTCCACCATCTGAAGTTTGGGAAGAGGCACATTGCACATCTAGTGTTACAGTTGCTTCAGAAGTATTACCATTCGCATCAGTTATAGCATAGACAAAAGAATCTGGCACCTCATTGATATCTGCAAAAGGAGAATAAAGAATTACTGAACTTCCATCGCTTTCTACTACCACCTCAAGTATTCCATAAGTAGGTTGTTCAATGATTTCAATCATTACATTTCCGCTAACTATATCATTGGCCAATACATCAATAACATTTGCCCCATAATGTGTAATCGCAATAACACCATCATCCACGGCCATTGTCTCTACATTGTACTGTACAGTGACCGTTGCAGTATCTGTAAGACCTGTAGTAAGCTCTCTCAATAGGTATGTAATCGGTACTGGGTTTCCTGTAAATCCGCTTACCGGACTAAAGGTCAACTCTCCTGTTACGGCATTGTACATCCAAGTACCCTCACCAGCTACAGTCACACTTCCATCAGAGTTCAATACTCCGCCTGTCGGTGCAATGAGTGTGACACTAACATCTGAAGGGCTGACAGCAGAGCCATTACCTAAAGTATCGCCATCAAGAATATTGAGAACAACATCTTCATCTATTGTATTTCCTGTTGAACTATCATCATCTGCAGTTGGATATACCAAGGCTGCATCATATGCTACATTCACTATAGCAGGTTCGCTTGTTAGTCCTGTAGATATCTCAGTTATAACATATTCTATTGGTGTTGGGTTACCAGTAAATCCATCTAGTGGACTAAAGGTCAACATTCCTGTTGATGCATTATATGTCCAAGTACCTTCTTCAGCTACGGTCACACTGCCGTCAGTATTAAGTGTTCCACCCTCAGGGACGATAAGTGTTACATTAACATCATCAGCCACTACAGCTGATCCATCATTTAGTGTATCATTAGCCAATATATCAATGCTAACATCATCACCTATAGTATTGCCAGTAAGTGAACTATCATCATCACTATTTGGACGCGTATCACTATCGTCCAAATAATCAGGTATCCCATCACCATCTGTATCTATATCATTCCCACCTTCAACAGCATCTGTTAATCCATCATCATCACTATCTAAGTCTAAGAAATTATAGACTCCATCACTATCTTGATCAAGTGTTATGCCAAACCCAAGAGCCACAGCATTGTCACCCTCATCTGCGTCAGATATGCCATCACCATCAGTGTCAGACATACCTTGTACAGATATTGGACCACATAACGTTGTAAACTCAAGATTTGGAGTTGCACCTGTTTGTGTAGGTTTTATCGCTACCGTACCATTATTTATCCAAGTTCCAAGTTCTACTATCTGCCCACTACCAAAATCCCAAGTACCTATTATTTCAAACTGTGTAACTTCTCTAAGTACACCTCCATTAGATGTATCTAAAAGTCCACCTTCAAGAATCGTATAATTTTGACAATTAATATCTTTTATAACACCACTGTTAAGTCTTTCAATGTTTCCATCACCTATGATGACATCAGCATATATAGGTTGCAGTAACATTAAAATGACACTGAAAAATAATATTTTAATACTGTTAATCATCTATAATACTCCAAACTTTGCTTGCATAGCGCTCTATATTGTCTACATTTTACCAAATAAATGTCAAAAAGTGTCAAAGGGGGCTTATTTTTACTGATTATCATGTTTTCTTTACCTTAACCATGCCGGATAATTTGTGAGTGGTGATCCAAACTCTTCAGTACTTGAATTATCCCTAGAATGGACATTAATGACAGGAACCCTTATGTCTATAATATCAAAATCTGTTGATCTAAGCGTATTATCATTCGCTACACATCCATCGTTCAACACTGTAATGTTTGTACTAGGATAAGTTGCTTGTCCATGCACTGTCTCATCTGCATTATGAAATCTAAATCCAAATGCATAGGCATAGTTTGTAGTTTGGTATCTGTGATGTATTACACCCTGGCATGTACCATGGTAACGCTGTTTTCCTTCAGTTGAGGCTGCTCGTATATCATTTATCTGTGTATCAGTTAACGTCAATGTAAAATTAGTAGTTAACCATCTATTTGTATCACCACCACCAAACTGCGCTTCATGTGTTAAATCTGCTGCATAATCTAGTCGAGTCCAACCACCGCCATCAGTTGTCATATCACAATACACTTGAAAAGCATTGGCAGTACTTCCACCATCAGGGTTAATCCAGTAGATACCGTCACCTACTGAAAAACCATCATTTAGTATGGCTTTACACGTTAGACCTGCAACTGATTGTGTCTGTCCATTGTCATTGGCAACCTTCAGTAGTCCCACACCATTACCTGTCCATTGTGTATTCAATACACCTGCATTTGAGGCTACGAAGTCAAAAGTATTTACGGCACCTGTTGTAATATTCATCTGTATCTCTGAAGGTGAGATAACTGTTGTGCTATTAATGCTACCATCAAATCCAGGGATAGTGACTATGGAAGTGCCTATAAAGTTTGCTCCTGTAAGAGTAATAGTTCTTGTGGTTGATATAGGTATATTAATGATTGCATTTGAAATATAAGGTACGGGATTCAAGTTGGGGGTTATCCAGTCTGTTCCGGTAACAGTAGAAGTAAGTATTTGTCCAGCAGTTCCTGCATCTCCATCTTTATCATAAAACACTCCATCTAGTCTAAGCGACCCGTTGATATCTACTGTTGCATCGGGAGTTGCATCACCAAAACCTACATTACCGTTTATAAACCCTAAATTGTGAGTGTTTAAATTTACCTCTCTATCGCCCGATAGGATTCCATTGGTAGTATACATATTACTATTTGTAGTGGTAACCCAGCTACTACCATCATAATAGTATATTTTATTATCTGTCGTATTATAAACCATCATTCCATTTTGAGGAATATATGTAGTACTTGTCATTTCAACCTGAGTAGCAGACTCTAGTTTAAAAGTATAGTCACCATCAAATGCACTATGGAGGAGCGATGTAAAAACAATCATATACATAAACAGATTTAAAATTGTCATTTTATTTTTTGCTTTCACTTAATTCACCTGTAGCAAGCCAACACCGTTACCTGCCCATTGTGTATTTAAAACCCCATCATTTGACACTGTGATGTCAAAAGTACTGGCTGTGCCTGTTGTAATATCTAGCTCTATATGTGTTGGAGAAATAACATTAGTGCTATTTATAGTGCCATTAAAGCCTACTATACTCACTATAGATGTAGGAATAAAGTTACTTCCATCTATGCTAATGGTTGTTGTGGTTGATGCAGAGACTACTATCGTACTACTTGAGATATTTGGTGCAACAATAGAGGATGTCCAATCTGTTCCCGTTGATGTTGAAGTAAGTGCTTGTGCCACTGTCCCAGCATCTCCATCTTTATCATAATATACACCATCTAACCTAAATGACCCTGCAACATCTAAAGTTGCATCAGGACTGGCATCTCCTATACCTGTATTACCATTTGTAAAACCTAGGTTACTCGTATTTAAGTCTACTTCTCTATCACCAGTCATCTGTTCATTTGTACCATATATACCGTCAGCACTAAGCACTATCCACTCTGTGACATTATAATAATTGATTTCATTATTTGTACTATTGTAAACCATCATACCTTTTTGTGGTGTACTTATGGCATCTATTTCAGCCTGAGTAGCAGACTCTAGTGAAAAAGTATAGTTACCATCAAAGGCGGCACTAACAGACAATGTACTAAAAAATAGCAACATTACAATGTTTGAAAATAATCTTTTTATAGTATTTATCATTTTGCTTCCTTTCCTTATGGTACTACCATATACATATAACTCTTTATAGTTGATGAACTCGCTGCCGCACCATTGGTATAGTAGTTTTGACATGTTCCGTCATTACTATTATGATTTCCATGTCCCCATGTTTCATAAGGCCCACCGTTTCCATCTATATTATTTGGTGCAGCTCCCCATGAACCATCATCATTAGCCCACCTAGTACCAGAACCTGTCCATTTAGCACTTCCACTTGTAATACTTGCCCCATCAGAGTAATACCATAAGAATGGACCATAGTTAAATGTATTTGCACCTTGTTCTACCACCCAGTTGACAGTCTCTCCAGTATTTACTGCATCACTTATTCTATCTCTCAATGTTTTTGTTGTAGTGAAGTTATATATGATTCTATAGAGTTCAACCCCTCCTACAGTAAATACCTGAAGCATTTTATTATGTAAGATATCTCTATATTCTGTTGAGAAATAGGCGTTGTCAGCCTCTACAATATGGCTTGTCCCATAAGGTAATTGCTCTGCACATTGTGAACTACTAGTAATAGCAAATAAATAGGTTATTTCAGGACCTACATGTAGTAGGTTATCACCATTTCCAGTCCACGAAGTATTTGAGACTCCATTATTAGTAATCACGATATCATAATCAGCTGTTGCTGACCCAGATGTCACAGTTATATCTATCTGTGTGGGAGATATAACATTCACAGAATCTATTGTCCCATCAAAACCTGGTATAGTAACAATAGATGTAGATATAAAATTGTTCCCTGTTATTGTAAATGATTTTGAACTTGAGACAAGCATATTTTCTAGACCACTAGTAATAAAAGGTATAGAAGTAGTACCTATCCAGTCTGTACCAGTAGAAGTTGAAGTAAGGATTTGTCCATCCGTACCCGCATCACCATCTTTATCATAAAATATGCCATCTAACCTAAAAGACCCCGCCACATCCAAAGTAGCATCTGGCGTTGCATCTCCAATGCCCATACTACCATTTAAAAAAGCAAGATTATTAGAATTTAAGTCCACAACTCTGTCACTCGTTAATTGTCCATTAGAGTTATAGATGTTTTGACTTGAAGTTTCTGTCCATGCAGTTCCATTATAATAATATATTCTGTTATCATCCGTATTATAAACCATCATTCCATTTTGTGGAGTATATGTAGCACTCATCATTTCAGCCTGAGTAGCAGACTCTAGTTGAAATGTATAGTCACCATCAAATACCGCATTCAGACATGTCATGTAAAGTAGTATGTATATAAAAATAATTTTTTTCATCATAAACCTTTTATCATTTATATGCAGTAAAAAGAACCACTAAACTTTTATTTAAAATATCTGTTGGCTGTACATCAACCAATGGATTACCATTATTCACTGTGATAGTCCCATTTGAGTATGTAGCATTTAATGTAAATCCATCTGTAGTAAAGGAACTAAAAGCGGCTGTTATCTTACCTAAATCATCTCCATTTTGATCTCCATACCTTACACCAATGCAGTTTGAACTTGAAGCATACCTGGAGATATCATTAATAGAGTTACCATGTCCTCCAACATAGATTACCTGTTGTGTTATAGTACCACTATCATCTCTGATAAAACCATTCATCGTACCATATGAGTTATCTATACCTCTGTCATTATTGCCTGTACCATTATCAGCATCTATATTAGTGCTCCCTACATTCGCATGTGCTACAAAAGTAACCTGTGATGGCTGAAAAGGCATCCCTGAGACTACCACACTCCCAGCTGAAGAAATAGTCAAAAAACCATTATACACAGTTGGACCCAAGTATGCTCCTCCATCAGAACCTACTGTGACCTTGTTTGCTGCGTCAGTACTTACAATAGTAGCTGTTTGATTCGCGATGGTTGTCCACACCGTGCCATTATAAACATAAGTTTTATTATCATCTGTGTTATATACAGTATTGCCAACTTGAGGACTGCTCATACTCATCATTTCACTTTGGGTCCCAGTCTGTAGCTGAAGTATTAAGTCCTCCGTAAATTGTGCATTTGACATTGATATACAGAGTAATAATAGTAAAATAATTCGTTGACTGATATGTTCAACACTATTTAATATAAATTTCATATGTACCATTATTACCTCCTTTATAACCTGCACCCGCTTGACTATAGCCAATTCCTATATGATAATTATTATTTGTATAGTAATCACCATTTAGGAGGCTCCAAAGCGTCCCTGCTTGATTTGTACCTCTCCAACTATCTGCCCAAGAGTTACTAGAGCCTGTAGAATCAGAAAAAGACATATAAGCTTGGTCATTATCATTACTTTCATTGATTCCAGCCATAAAAAAGTAGTCATAATTTAGTGTTCCTGATGTTTTAGTACCACTATACTCTGAAGTCAGTCCCTTAACTCTTGTTCCATCAAATGCAGTATCATCTTGAATGTGCATAGCTTGATTTTTTGTAAATGTCATCAGGTCATATATACTTTCACCTGCTACAGCTGAAACTAAATCGTATGAAGCATAATCAGACGTTCCAACTTTTTTAATCATAACTTTACTAAAATCTTTTATCCTATCGTAGGTCAGGTATATTCCTGTATCAGATGACGTTTCCGCATAGCCAATGTTATCGTCTTGTTGTCCAAACTGATGGTTATTACCTGTTGTTCTCACCACTCTAGACCAACCACCAGTATCCGTATTCATATCACAATAAACAAGATAAGGGTCATTCCCTCCTATACCATCATTGTCGATACAGTATTCTCCATCTGTATTCGCAGGGACGACAACACTACAAGAAGAAAATGTCTGTGCACCAGTATTACAATCATAAGGCGTTTTAATACCAATGAGGTAAGGGTCTGCCACAGTACCAGACCCTGTAATTGTTATCCCATTACCAGCAATGAGTTTTGTCTCACTTCCATCATTCGAAATCTGGTTCCATTGTGTGGCATTGCGTTCATATATTACTTTATCATCAGTATTAAAAAGAAGTGAGCCTTCTACTGGCGTTGTTATAGCATTCATCTCAGCAGTGCTTACATTATGTAGCTTCATCAACTCATCACTTTGGGGAACCACAGCATGTAAAAGATTTACATTAAATATAAGTGTAATGAGAGCTAGTTTTTTCATTTTACTTTCCTATGACATAAGGGGTAGTATTACTCCCACTACCTGTTATAGTCATTTGACCTCTAGCATTTATAACAGTCTCACTACCTTCAGCTCTTAACCGATTCCAAACTGTACCCGTATAAAAGAAAATAGTGTTTACCGTTGTATTGAAAACAAGACTACCTGCCTGTGGTGTATTTATACTATTCATCTCTGTAGTTGTGACTTTATGTATGCCTACTAGCTCATCCGCCGTAACAGCAGATAAACTAGAAAAAAATACTGATAATAATAATAATACATATTTCATCAAATTACCTTCTAGTAATCTATGACCGTAAACATAAATTCAAAGTCTCTAGGTGCTCTATCACTACCACCATTATCATTATCACCAATCTGAACTCCAAATGAGCCAGTTGCTTGATTACTATATGAAAGATCATAATCATCATTACCAACACCATTTGAATCTAGTATTGTTAACTGGATAGTATAGTTTGCTGTTCCTCTTGCATTATCAAGGGTAACTGTATAATTACCTGTACTATTTCTTGATACACTAGCACCATAACCACGTTGCAATCCACCAGCAGAACTCACCTTACCAAATGCCACTATAGGGCTTGATCTAAACGTAGTTACAGTAGCATCTTCACTTGTATATTCATAGTCTAAATCATCAGTTGCAACAGTTGCTATAAGTGTTGTAACTGTTTCATCTATATCAACAGTCACAGCATTCTCATTTGTGTAGTCTGCTATTTTATGCCCTGCTATCGTATTATTGACCGTTGTAACTGTTCCTGCTGCTACACTTAAGTCATAGTCATTCCCTGTTTGTGTCAATGTCACACTACCATCAGTTGATGTGATTGTTTGGATCTCGTTGGTTGCATCTGTATCATTGTCGTCTACAATATGTGTTGCAATAACAGTTGTTAAACCAGTGATTTCTGTACTTTGGTCAAGTGCTGAAAGGTCAATCGTTGTATCACTTCCTGATTCTGTAAGTACAAGGTCTGTACCTGTAAGTACACCTGCGGTGAGTGTTTCATTA
>JGI24023J19991_10001793_pt1 | contig 16177 bp, 19 predicted proteins | sample Cruoilmetagenom1_FD_19991 | JGI IMG/M metagenome (IMG submission 19991) | reverse complement strand
GTGGGCAATGAGGGATTCGAACCCCCGACCCCCTCGGTGTAAACGAGGTGCTCTGAACCAACTGAGCTAATTGCCCTAAACGGGATGCAAATATAAAGTAGTTTTTAATTCTGGCAAAGGTTTTTTATTAAAAAAGTTATACGATTTCTGCAACCACAAAAGTNCTNCCNCCAACAAAAATTAAATCATCAGTTTCTGCTTTAGTCTTTGCCATTTCTAATGCTTGACTTACAGTAGCATAGNCCTTTCCTTGTAAGCCAACTAATCTTGCTTTTTCCTGTAAAACTACCGCATCTAAACCTCTTGGAATATTCGGTTTACAGAAATAATAATGTGCCTCTTTAGGGAACATTGGTAATAGTGTTTCTAGATTTTTATCATTGACAACTCCAAACACTACATGTAACTTTTTATACTGTTCTTCCGATAATTGTTTTAAAACATAGGTCAATCCTTCTTTATTATGTGCTGTATCACATATAATCATTGGTTGATGAGAAAGAATTTGCCAACGTCCTAACAAGCCTGTATTTTTAACGACATTTTGTAATCCTTTACTAATATTCTTATCAGAAATTTTAAAACCACTTCCTTTTAAAATATCAATAGTTTGTATTGCTGTTTTTATATTCTTTTGCTGATAAAATCCTTTTAAATCAGTTTTATATATTTTATCAATTTCTTCTGATGCAATTGTTAGGTCAGTATTCTTTTTATCCGCTTGAGCGATAAAAACATCGAATACTTCTTCTTGCTTCTCTCCAATGACAACAGGAATGTTCTCTTTTATAATTCCCGCTTTTTCAAAGGCAATTTCCGGTAAGGTTTCTCCTAACATTTGCGTATGATCGTAGCCTATATTGGTAATGACAGATACTTCTGGAGTGATAATATTTGTAGAATCTAATCTTCCGCCAAGGCCAACCTCTACTATGGCAATATCGACTTTTTGTTTTGCGAAATGTTCAAATGCCAAACCAACCGTCATTTCAAAAAACGAAAGTTGATGCTCTTCTAAAAAAGATTGATTTCTCTTTACAAAATTGATCACGCAGTTTTTACGAATTATCTTTCCATTAACCTTGATACGTTCTCTAAAATCTTTTAAATGCGGTGAAGTATATAGTCCTACTTTAAAACCTGCCTCTTGCAAAATGGAAGCTAACATATGACTTGTAGAACCTTTTCCGTTGGTACCAGCGACATGAATACTTTTAAATTTCTGATGTGGATTGTCAAGGTGTTTTGCTAAAGCAATTGTATTGTTTAAGTCCTTTTTAAATGCAGTGTTACCTTGGCGTTGATACATTGGAAGTTTTGAAAACATCCAATCTAAGGTTTCGTTATAATTCATTAAAAAACTAAGGATTGAAGTTTACTATGATAAAACCAATTTGTTTTGATGGTGCATTAGAATCAAAATTCCATTTGTACGATAAAGCAGATTTTTTTGCAGGTGCTAATAAACAAGCAGCAGTATTTGTAGAGCCTTTCACCCCAGGTGTTGCTCTCACAACTTTTCCATTTCTATCTACTTCAATCTTCACAACTACTTTACCATATTCATTACAGTCTTGTTTATACCCTTTTCCTTTATTGATAAGGTTTCGTCCGTTTAAGCCGTAACCACTTCCTGAACCACTGCCCGATCCTGACCCATAATAACTATTTCCATAAGGATTTCCATCAAGTTGTCCTTTATCTCCTGCCTGATTATCATCGCCTTCGCCACCCGAAGCTGTACCATTTAGAATTATTGAGTCCGCCCATCATGGCATCTAACTTTTTCCGTTTTGCCGCTTCTGCTTTCCTTTTTTTCTCTGCTTCAGCTTTACGTTGTTTTTCAACACGTTCGGCTTCTAATTTCTTTTGCCGTTCAGCTTCTTCAACTCTCTTTTCAGCTGCTTCAGCTTTTCGTTTTGCCTCTTCTTGTTTTTTTATTCTAATTGACTCTTCTGAATCTTGCGTAATTACTTTTTCGGTTGGCGCCGATTCTGCTGCTGTTTCAACAGGCGTTTCTTCAACCTCTTCAACTTCTTGTTGTTCTTCAACTTCTTCAATAACTTCCTCTTCAGAAGATGCCGATTGCAACGGCTCTGTAGGTTGCGTATCTCCACTACCAACATCTGATGTACCAAAATTTATAGCAATACCATATTCTTTTGGAGGATCAAAATAGGTCATTCCAAAAGTAAAGATCAAAAACAATATCAATCCCATAATAATGGTAGTTAATACTGCTGATTTCTTTTTATGTGGAGTATCTAAATAAGACATTTTTGATTTACGATTGATGACTTACTATTTAAAACTATTTTAAATTTGTAATTATTACTTAGGTCTTACGGCTAGTATTACTTTATATTTATTTCGATTCGCTATATCCATAATATGAACAGCTTTCTCAATAGGAACACCTTCTTCGGCTCTTAAAACAATAGTAGGATTTTCTTCACTAGCCAAAGCACTAAGTAATTGTTTCTCAATATCGTTTTCTTTGACTTTTTTTGTGTCAATATAAAAATCTAATTTCTTCGTAATGCTAATAGCTACTGCTTTATTATTTTCGGTTTTACCGGATGCTTTCGGCAATAAAATATCTAAGGCGTTTACAGTTACCAAAGTTGATGTTAACATAAAAAAAATCAATAATAAGAACACAATATCAGTCATTGACGACATATTGAATTCAGGACTAATTTTATTTCTACCTCTTACATTCATACTAAACTGGTTCGTTTAACAGGTCTAAAAACTCTACTGATTTGGCTTCCATTTGATAGACTACTTTATTAGTACGTACTACCAAATGATTATAAGCAATATAAGATATAATACCAACAATCAATCCGGCAACGGTTGTGGTCATTGCAGTATATAAACCGTCTGATAACATCTTTATATCAATTTGCCCACCTGCATTCGCTATTTCATGTATCGCAATTATCATACCGATTACTGTTCCTAAAAAACCAATCATTGGAGCAGCACCTGCAATAGTTGCCAAAACACTCACATTTTTTTCGAGTTTATAAATTTCAAGTTTACCCGCATTTTCAATAGCTGTATTAATATCTTCTAAAGGTTTACCAATACGAGAAATGCCTTTTTCAATTAATCTGGCTGCCGGTGACGATGCTTGTACACATAAAATTTTCGCAGCTTCTAACTTACCATTAGAGACATTATCTCTTATTTGATTCATGAAGTTTTTATCAGTTTTTGAGGCGGCTTTGATCGCCAAAAAGCGTTCAAAATAAATATACAATGCCACAGCTAACAATACTGTTAATAAGGCAATAATTATTTGACCTCCTAAACCTCCATCCATAATTAAATTATAGATAGATAAGGTTTTTTCTTCAGATATTACTTCTTCTAAGTTTTCTTGAGCAGCATCGGCTCCTTGCTGAATAGTTAGCAACATAAATATGGCTTTAATTGGGGATAATACTATTTAACGAAAATATAGGTTTAAAATTGTCTATACAATCTAAAAGTTACCATTCTATAATTTTAATAAAAATATGTCTAATATATTTGCATTAATAAAATGTTATATTTCTTGTTATCAGCTAATTAACCAAATATATATTTGTAAAAATTTTAATAAAAAAAATTAAAATATTTTATTTTTTTAAAAGAATCTATTTAAAATTTTGCTTGTTACTCAATATGTTTTTAAATTTATAATCGCTAAATACATATATACACTTAAATCAAATGGATTATTCTATTCAAAAAGGGAGAACTATCATTTTAAAATCTTCAAGAAAAATTAGGCAAATTAATATTGAAGATATTGTATATATCTCATGCGATTCATACTTAATATCTATCCATTTTGTCAACCAAAAAAAATCTGAAATATTTTCAAAACCATTAAAAGAAATGGAAAAAGAATTATCCAATTTTCATTTTTTAAGAATTAACAGAAAAGAACTCATTAATATGAAATATTTCAAATCATATAACAATAATGATTCTAAAAAAATTACTTTATTAACGGGTCTTGAACTGTCAGTATCGAGAAGAAAATGGTCTACAATAAAAAAATACTTTTAACCAAAAAGGGTGTCATTATTTTACATACTTCGTTTTCCTCATAAAACTCATAACGACAAATCCTAAAAAGAAAAATATAGATAATACTAAAACAGAGCTTCTCATAGAGCCTGTTAAAGATTGAATTAGGCCAAAAGAAAATGTACCCATAACAATTGCTATTTTTTCGGTTACATCAAAAAAACTAAAATAGGTAGCATTATCTTGTGTGTCTTCTGGTATTAATTTAGAATAGGTAGATCGCGACAAAGTTTGAGTAGCACCTAACACCAATCCTAAAACTCCTCCTAGAGCATAAAAGTACATATCAACATTTGGGCTTTCTCCCGGTAAAAGGTAGGCTCCAAAACTTACTAAAACCCATATTCCAATTGTAATCTTTAATGTTTTAATGTTTCCGATTTTACTTGAAATTTTCGCAAATAGATAAGCCCCTAATATAGCTACTAATTGTATTAGCAATATGGTAATAATTAAATTAACTGTGGGTAGACCTAACTCCTCATCACCAAACTTTCCTGCTAATACTATTATGGTTTGCACACCAGCACTAAAAAGAAAAAATGATGCCAAAAATATTTTTAAAACTGGTTGGTGTTTTACTTCGCTCCAAACTATTTTTAATTCTTTAAATCCTTTAAATATATAATCTTTTTCAGGTTTTCGTTTGAACGTATTATTAGGCAAATGATAAAATGTATATTGTGCAAAACCTATCCACCACACTCCTACTAACACAAAAGACATTTGAAAAGCCATTACAGGCGGAGCTTCATCGCTTTGTAAAGCATGATCTATAAAACCGTACCATTCAGGATGCATTATCATTGTTAAAATCACAATTAGTAAAAAAACGGATCCTATATAACCATGAATAAATCCCTTTGCGCTTACTTCATCTTGCTGTTCTGGAAAAGCAACTTCTGTAAGGTATGCATTATAGAACACTAGACTTCCCCAAAAACCTATACTTGCTAAGATAGAAAAAGTAATACCAACCCATAATCTTTCTATACCATCAAAAAAATACAACGACATTACTGATAGAGAACCTAGCCAGCAGAAAAATTGTAAAAATCGCTTTTTATTACCCATATAATCTGCAATACTCGAAAGCATGGGTGAGATAAATGCAACGACCAAAAAAGAAACAGATAATGTATATGAATAGAGTACTGTATTGTTCCATTGTGTACCCAAAAAAGTAACTTGAGCATCTTTACCTCCGGTCACTATCCCATAAAATAACGGGAAAACTGCTGTGGTTATCACTAATGGGTATACAGAATTTGCCCAATCATAAAATGCCCAGGCATTAATTAGTTTTTTATTTCCTCGTTGTAACATACAATTATAAATTTCAAAATAACAATTCCCATAGCAATTGAAGTAAAACCTCAATCTATCAGTAAAAATTTAGATATTATTTTTTGTTATTCATTAAAAAGCCGTCCTGGGTTAGAACGGCTCACAATGTACTATTTATTTTTGAAACTAATTTGTTAGTGTTTGAGCGTTTAATTTTTTCGCAATTACTGTTGCTTGAGGTATCCAGTCTTTTAATGCTTTAATACGTGTTTGATTAGATGGGTGTGTACTCAATATTTCTGGAGGCGCCTGACCTGCTCCAGCTCTTTGGCTCATACGAACCCAAACATTTACCGATTCTTCGGGATTATAACCTGCCATAATCATAAAAACAACTCCCAATTTATCGGCTTCAGTTTCATGCGTTCTACTAAACTTTAATTGACCCAACTGAGATGTAACTCCATATGCAGTCATCCACATTTGTTGTTGTTGCGGTGTTTTTTTTCCTGTTGATAAGGCTACAGCTAGACCACCTGCTTGTGCTAACATACCTGTTGACATGCGTTCAGCTCCATGACGCGCAAAAGCATGAGCTACTTCATGCCCCATTATTGCCGCGACACCATCAACATTTTTTGCAATAGGCATAATACCTGTGTAAAAAACTGTTTTTCCTCCTGGCATTGCCCAGGCATTAATAGTTTTATCTTCAATTAAATTAAATTCCCAACGATATGCATCTGCCTTATCTGCCATACCATTGGCTCTCATATATCTATCCACGGCACCCGAAATTCGTTTACCAACAGATTTAATTTGATTGGTCATTTCTACATTAGTTGAAATTTTATTTTCTTTTAAAAATCCTTCATATTGTTGAAATGCCATCGGTAATATCTGCGCATCATTCACTAAATTAAACTGCTTTCTACCAGTAATGGGCACTGTACTACAGCTTACTACAAAAGCAAAAACCAGTGCTAAAGAAATTATTTTTTTCATATCGTATTATTAATTTTTATTAAGAGTAAATATACAAAATTTGTAGAATTATCTTAATTTCGTCTCTATGAATGATAAGACAACAACTATACCAAAAAAAAATACTTTTAAAATACCTACACATATACTACACACCGGGAAAATAATACAATTTTTCTCTACTTCATTAGCAACAAAATTTGCCATTAACATATTTAAAACGCCTCCAAAGTTTAAAATACCTGAACGTGAACAAATGATGCGAGATAGTGCTAAAAAATTACTATTTACTGTTCCGTCTATCAAAAAAGACATTATGGTTTATGAATATGGCTATTCTAAACAAAAAGTTTTATTAGTTCATGGATGGGCCGGAAGAGGAACTCAACTCTACCAAATTGCTGATAAAATTTTAGAAAACAGAATGATGGTTATTAGTTTTGATGCTCCTGCTCACGGCTTATCAAAAGGAAAGACTACGAATTTACCTGAATACGTTTCTACCATCAATTATTTAAACGAAAAATACGGGCCGTTTGAAGCAGTTATTGGGCATTCGTTCGGGGGAATTACGGCAATGTCCGCTTTAGAAGAAAACCCATTTACAAAAAAATTAGTTGTTATTGGAATTGATTGCTCAATAAATGATGTTATAGATAATTTTGTAAAAAAACTAGAATTAAAACAAAAAGTAGCTACAAAAATAAAAAAACATTTGAGTGCTATTTTCCAAAGCAGTATTGATTCTGTTTCGCCTTGTGAGACTGCTAAAAAAATAACTATACCTACTTTAATTTTACATGACACTCAAGATATTGATGTTGATGTAAGTAATGCTTATAAAATACGTCAAAACTTAGCAAATGGTGAGCTTTTAATTACCAATGGCTTAGGACATAGAAGAATTTTAAGAGATAAGAAATTAATCAATAGAATTGTTGATTTCTTAAAAGAGTAATACATAGAAAATGAAGCGAATAATCTTTTTTTTAGTTACAACTTTACTAATAAGTTGTAACAGTACTGCACAAAAAAATAATATCAAAAAAAAACAGATGGATAAAAAGACTGAAAAAGTGGTAAAAACTGAAAAAGAATGGCAGCAACAATTAACTGAGCAAGAATATTATGTGATACGTCAAAAAGGAACTGACAGACCTGGTGATGATGGTTACACCAAACATTTTGAAAAGGGCACTTATCTTTGTAGAGCCTGTGATGCACAATTATTTAAATCTAATAGTAAATACGAATCACATTGTGGTTGGCCTTCGTTTGATGATGCAATTCCGGGTACAATAGATATGACAAAAGACACCACACTAGGTATGATAAGAACTGAAATTACATGTACCAATTGTGATGGGCATTTAGGACATATTTTTGATGACGGACCAAAAGAAACTACGGGCAAACGTTATTGTGTGAATACAAGTTCAATTAAGTTTGTCAAATCTGAATAATAATTTGATGATTTCAAGACACTATAAAGATGTCAAAAAAATTCTCCCAATAGCTATCAGGGATAAACAACTTATATAATCTTAAATTATATGGACTCAAATTATATAGAAAGTGTAATCAAACAATTTACGTATTATAAAAGTTTAGGCGATAAAACATTTATTCAATTAAACGATGAAGATATCCATTGGAAACCTAATGAGTATAGCAATAATATAGCCATTATAACAAAACATATTGTTGGTAATATGTTATCGCGTTGGACCAACTTTCTAACAGAAGATGGCGAAAAAAAATGGCGACATAGAGATTCAGAATTTGAAGATTCTTATAACTCAAAAGAAGAAATGATATTAGCTTGGGAAAAAGGTTGGCAATGCTTATTCGATGCTGTTACGCCACTCAAAGTTGAAGATCTTGACCGTATTATTTATATAAGAAATGAAGGGCATACTGCACTAGAAGCTATCAACAGGCAGCTAACTCATTACGCTTATCATATTGGTCAAATAGTTTTTTTAGGAACACTTATTAAAAATAATGATTGGAAAAGTTTGTCAATACCAAAAAATCAATCATCAAATTATAATAAAGACAAATTTGGTAAAGAAAAACATAGAGGACATTTCACTGATGATTTATAAGTGTAACTTAACTTATCAATAATGATTAATCTTTTTCTACACTCTATTCATTATCATTAATGAGCAACCTTTAATAAACTAATTATTCTTCTTACAAATGAATCACTTCATCATAAGCATCAGCAACAGCTTCCATAACAGCTTCACTCATCGTTGGATGTGGATGAATCGCTTTTAGCACTTCATGCCCTGTAGTTTCTAATTTTCTACCCAACACCGCTTCCGCAATCATATCGGTTACGCCTGCTCCAATCATATGGCAACCTAACCATTCGCCATATTTAGCATCAAAGATTACTTTTACAAAGCCTTCTGTTGCCCCTGAAGCACTTGCCTTACCAGATGCTGAAAATGGGAACTTTCCGATCTTTAATTCATAACCTGCTTCTTTAGCTTGTGCTTCGGTCATGCCTACACTTGCAATTTCAGGTGACGCATAGGTACAACCCGGTATATTACCATAATCAATTGCTTCAGGATTGAGTCCTCCAATGTTTTCCACACAAGTGATTCCTTCCGCGGAAGCGACATGTGCCAAAGCTGGACCATCAACAACATCACCAATGGCATAATAACCCGGTATATTGGTTTGGTAAAATTTATTGACTAAAATTTTATCTTTATCCGTAGCAATTCCTACATCTTCTAAACCTATATTTTCAATATTTGATTTAATACCTACAGCTGACAATATGATATCAGCTTCTAATATTTCTTCACCTTTCTTAGTTTTTACTGTAGCCTTAACACCTTTACCAGAAGTATCAACAGCTGTAACACTAGAATTAGTCATTACCTTAATACCTGATTTTTTAAACGAGCGTTCAAACTGTTTTGAAACTTCAACATCTTCTAAAGGGACTAGATTAGGTAAGAATTCTACTACAGTCACTTCAGTACCCATAGTATTATAAAAATAGGCAAATTCAACACCAATTGCACCTGAGCCAACTATTATCATTTTCTTAGGTTGCTTAGGCAATGTCATTGCTTCACGATAGCCTATCACTTTTTTACCATCAATTGGTAAAAATGGTAATTCGCGTGAACGTGCACCTGTAGCGATGATTATATGATCAGCACTATATTCAGTAGTTTTATTATCGGTATCAATTACATCTACTTTCTTACCAGATTTCACTTTACCCAATCCGTTAAGAACATCAATTTTATTTTTTTTCATTAAAAACTGCACCCCTTTACTCATACCGTCAGCCACATTACGACTACGTTGTACTACAGCAGAAAAATCTTTATCAATCTCCTTTGCTTTTAATCCGTACGCATCAACATGCTTTAAATAATCATACACTTGTGCACTTTTTAATAATGCTTTTGTAGGAATACATCCCCAATTTAAGCAGATTCCACCTAACTTTTCCTTCTCAACAACAGCCACTTTGAAACCTAATTGTGATGCTCTAATTGCTGTAACATATCCGCCAGGACCACTTCCTATGATGATAATATCGTATTTCATATATATGTGTTTATCCCGATAGCTAGCGGGAGGTTATTTTTTTTAATCAATTTGGAATACAAAAGTAAAGAAAAAAAGGGATGTCATTCTGAGCTTGTCGAAGAATCTTTTATTTTTTAATCGAAATNTTTCAACTGAAGTTGTTTTCAAACGACCAAACTCAATATAATATTGAATTTTATTTTTTGTTGTGCATCGTTTCTATTNAAAAAGATNCCGCTTTGCAGNGGGATTAGTTCGACTAACTATTTTAAATTCGCAACCTTTGGTTGATTTTTAAAATAGCATCTCACTAATCGAATTTTATAGCTTTTACAGGACTTATTTTACTAACTATATATGACGGTATTAGCAACATAAACAAACATAAAATCAAGGTGCCGATATTCAATACTATAATATATTCCACACCCAGATATACAGGTGCTTCGCTCACATAATAATTTTCTGGATCTAACTTAACAACTCCAAAATACTGTTGAATTAACAGTAAACCTATACCGATCAAATTACCCCAAAATAATCCTATAGCAATTAAATACGTTGCATTGTACAAAAACATTTTACGAATGCTCCAATTTGAACTTCCTAATGCTTTTAATACACCTATCATCTGTGTACGTTCTAAAATTAAAACCAATAAAGCCGTGATCATATTTATGCCGGCTATTAAAATCATAATACTAATAATTACTATTATATTGGTATCTAATATTTGTAACCAATCAAAAATTGCAGGATACTTTTCTGAGATCGTTTGTGCATTCAAAGTGGCAGTTACTTCATTATAAATCTCATCTCCCTTTTCTTCGAGCTTATCAAAATCTTCTAATAACACTTCAAAACCTCCAATTTCATTTGGCTTCCATTTATTAAGTCGTTGAATATGTTTGATGTCACCAAGTACAAAATTTTCGTCAAATTCATTAAAGCCTGAATTATAAATACCTGCAATCTTAAAAACCCGAACATTAGGTGTACGTACTTTATCAAAACTGTCTTTCATAAAAAACAGATTGAATTTGTCACCTACTTTTAAACCGAGTCGATCTGCAGTTAATTTAGAAATTAATACAAAATCAGATGTTTCATTTGTAATACTCAGTAATTCGCCCTGGGTTAAATAGGATTTAAAAAAAGACCAATCATATTCACTATCGACTCCTTTAAAAATAACACCTTCAAAATCTGTTTTCGTTCTTATGATTCCTCCTTTGGTAGCAAAAGTTTGAACGTTTTTAACACCCTTCTACATTGGTGAAATTTGGATAAAACTCTTGTTCAATAGAAATAGGTGTTATGGTAATCTGTGAGTTATTATCTTCATAATTTGTTATTTGAATATGACCATTAAAGCCTGAAATTTTTTCTTTAATTTTATACTGCAAACCAAATACCGATGAGATTGTAATCAACATTATAATCATGCCCAATGCAATTGCAGTGATTGCAATTTTTATTATTGGAGATGATATACTACTTTTATACTGTTTAGCAGTAGTAATACGCTTAGCTAAAAATAACTCGTAATTCAATTTTAGGAATGATTTATTCTATGTTCAAAAATACATATTTCTTTTGGGTTTTTATTTTACTATTCAGTTTGATTTCATGTGGAGATAAATCTTCAATGACAAAACATCAAAAAAAGTCGAAAATAGTTCAAAATTCCACACATGACAAGCTGTCACGTACTGATAGTGTTAAGCCTATACTAATTTCATACCCAGTTGATTATTTAAACTTACTTAAACAAAAATCTATAGCTGTTGTTGCCAACCAAACAAGCGTGATTGAAAACTCAAATCAAGGGTTTACACATCTAATTGACACCTTAATTTCGCTAAAAGTTGAAGTAAAAAAAGTCTTTGCTCCTGAACATGGTTTTAGAGGAAAGGGCGATGCCGGAGAACATATTGCTGATAGTAAAGACACTAAAACCGGATTATCAATTATTTCACTTCACGGGAAAAACAAAAAGCCTACCCAAAAACAATTAGCTGGTATTGACCTTATAATTTTCGATATACAGGATGTTGGAGTACGATTCTACACATATTTATCAACCTTACATTATGTGATGGAAGCTTGTGCTGAAGCTAATGTACCGTTACTTGTGATTGATAGACCAAATCCAAATGCTCATTATATAGATGGACCCATGATGGAATCTGAACATCAAAATTTTTTAGGAAAACATCCAGTTCCTTTAGTTTACGGAATGACCATTGGCGAATATGCAACAATGATCAACGGTGAAAAATGGTTGAAGGATGACCTTCAAAGTAATTTAATCGTGATGCCATTAAAAAACTATTCCTATAAAAATGATTATAATATTCCCATTAGACCTTCTCCTAATTTACCCAATGACAAAGCAATTAACTTATACCCTAGTCTGGGATTATTTGAAGGCACAAGTATCAATGCAGGGAGAGGCACAGAAATTCAGTTTCAGATATTTGGCGCTCCGTATTTAGACAAAAACAACTATAAATACTCTTATACCCCACAATCTAATATGGGTGCTAAATACCCGAAACAAAAAGGTGAGCTGTGCAATGGATTGGATTTAAGAGAAACTCCATATTTAAGTATGATAAACTTAAATTGGCTGATTGATGCGTATAACAATATGCCAAAAGATCAAGAGTTTTTCCAAGCTACTTTTACTGCACATGCCGGAACAAAAAAACTACAGCAACAAATTGAAAGTGGTATGAATGCTGAGGAAATTAGAAAGACTTGGCAACAAGATTTAGAAAAGTTTAAAAAAATTAGAAAAAAGTATTTGATTTACGATTAATATATTGTTTAAAAGATAGTGAAATAGTTGTAAAACAAATAGAGAATAGTTAATTTTCAATTTCGAAGTTTATATATCGATACAATATTTCGTCGTCTATAAAATTTACATCATAGTCAATACTAATAAGAGTAGGGAACCCATAAGTATCATCATATTCTACGGCTAGTGACGACACATTTTGATTTATTAAGTCTTGAATAAAATCAAAAGTTTCTTCTATGGTTTTAGATGCATTAAAAACATCTTCGCCGGTGTAACCTTCAAACAATAATGATTCATCAAAATCAACACTATCTTTTACATTATTTACTACAAAAATATCCCTTTGCAATGGTCCGCTACACTCACAGCTAAGAATTTCAGTCCATTTATAATTTTCAATCTGAGCGTTATTCCATTTTATTCTAGCTTGACTTAACTCATTCTCCTCTTCAGAAAAATTGTCAGAGCTACAAGAAATAAAAAAACAGCTGAGGAGTATTGGGATCAAAATTCTATAAGACATCATCTTTGGTTTAAAACTAAGATGTAAAACATTTTCGATGGTTGCTTTACCTTTTGTTAATTTATCAATACTAAAGCGGTAACTTCTTCTTTAACTCTTCAACAATATTAAATACTGCTGGGCAAACTTCAGTGTTTTTTAACGTTAAGTTCGTTAACTGGATAAACTTCTTTCTATTGGTATGCGGATATTCACTACAAGCTTTTGGTCTAACATCATAAATAAAACAAGTATTATCTGTTTCATCCAAAAAAGTGCAGGGTGCCTGTTGTAATACCATAAAATCATCTTCATCACGTTGTAGATAAGTAGCGATAAATTGCTGTTCTTTTACTCTTAAATATTTAGAGATACGAGAAATATCTTTATCCGTAAAAATGGGGCTTGTCGTTTTACAGCAATTAGCACATGTTAAACAATCCGTTTTAGTGAATTCATCTTCATGCAGTTCATGCATCAATATATCTAATCGCTTCGGTGATTTCTTTTTGAGCTTAGCAAAATACTTTCGAGTCTCTACTTTTTTCTCATCTGATAACTTTGATAAATTTTCTAAGTTCGCTCTCATAAAATCAATCAAACCAAACTGTAAATGTTTTTATTTTGGCTAAATCTGGTATTTGAGCTACGCTAATTTTTTGTGTACCAAAATCATTAATTCCTAGCTCTTTTTTAGCAATAGTTATGGTAACATCTAACTCATCAACAAACAATACGGCAGTGGTAAAAGTAGATTCAACTTTGTTTACAGTATAATTTTCTACAATATCTTTAAATATAGAACCCAAACCCAATCCTTTACTAGTTTTATATTTTTTATCAAAAATTTGAATACTTTCAATAGTAGAAGTTGAATCATGCTGTTCTTTAGGAATAATAGTAAGCGCATGCTTATTCTGTTTAGTATATACTAGATACTCATCATAAGCCGAATCTGCAAAATCTCCTTCGCCTAAATGAGCAACTAATGAATCGTTCTCAAAAATTGATTTTAATTCATAGACTTGTGTGGCAGATGTTATTTTACCCACTTGCCCTCGTCCTAAAGTAAAATTATTTTCTTTTTCGCATTGTACAAATACAATAGACACTAATAATAATAGAATAATCTTTCTCATATTTATAGTTTTTACTTCATTACTTTTTTTAATATTCCTAACACTCCTCTAATAAAAGTTGCACTAGTCAAAACTTTAACAACAGGATTAATTCTTGTACTTTTTCTACTTGTACTTCTTCTTGTGGTCTTCGCTACTTCTTTTTTCTTTTTCTCTTCAGCTTCAAATTTATTTGCCTTTTCGATTTTAACATTTAAAATTTCATAAGCACTTTCCCTATCGAGATCCTCATTGTATTTTTTCGCCAATTTAGAATTAGAGATTTGATCGGCTAATTCACTTTTCGATAAAATATCCATTCTACTCATTGGTGCTCTTAACATTGTTCTTGCCAAGGGTGTTGGTATTCCTTTCTCATTTAANCAAGATACTAATGCTTCACCAATACCTAATTGAGTCAATACTTCGGCNGTATCATAATATTCAGAATCAGGATAATTCTCTGCTGTCANTTTAATGGCCTTTCTATCATTCGCTGTAAAGGCGCGCAAAGCATGTTGAATTTTCAGTCCTAATTGAGATAGTACATCTGAAGGAACATCTTTAGGATTCTGTGTTACAAAATAAATACCTACACCTTTAGATCGAATCAGTTTAACAATACTTTCTATTTGATTCAATAGAGCTTTAGAAGCTTCATTAAAAATTAAATGAGCTTCATCAATGAACAATATAAGTTCTGGTCTACCGGAATCTCCTTGTTCTGGAAAAGTTGTATATATTTCGGCTAATAATTGTAGCATGAATGTTGAAAATAACTTCGGTTTATCTTGAATATCAGTTAAACGTAATACCGATATTAACCCCCTGCCATTTTCATCGATTCTAGTTAGGTCTTCAACTTCAAAGGAACGTTCGCCAAAAAACAATTCTCCTCCTTGTTGTTCAATTTCTACTACTTTACGAAGAATTGCTCCTGTTGAAGATGTTGATATTCTACCATATTCTTCCTCCAATTCTTTTTTACCTTCTTTAGTAGCGTATTGTAATACTTTTTTAAAATCTTTTAAATCTAATAAAGGTAATTTTTTATCGTCGCAATACTTAAATAGAATAGCAACAATACCACTTTGAGTTTCTGATAAGTCTAAGATTCTCGATAAGTACCGGGCCAAATTCAGAGACAGTTGCTCTTAAACGAGTGCCGTCTTGTTCTGAAATGGTTAAAATTTCTACAGGATATCCTTTGGCTTCAAATGGAAGTCCTATTTTCTTGTGGCGCTCATCAATTTTAGGATGACCAGGACTCGCCTTTGCCAAACCACTTAAATCGCCTTTAACATCCATCAATAAAACCGGAATACCTTTATCTGATAAGTTTTCAGCTAATACCTGTAAAGTCTTAGTTTTACCAGTACCAGTAGCTCCCGCAATTAAACCATGTCTGTTTAACGTCTTTAAAGGTATATTTACAAATGCTTCTGTCACCGTTTCTTCACCTAACATAGCCGCACCCAAAGTTATATAATCTCCTTTAGTTTTATATCCTTCGTTTATATATTCAAAAAAAGTATTCTTATCGCTCATAAATTAACAGTATTTAATTGAGGCTATAAAAGTAAGATTAAAAAATTAGATTAGAAACTCAATATTTATAGCTTTATTAACAGTTTAAATTTATCTTTGCCAAATGATTGATGATAGGACACAACAATTAATTAATAAAGGAGAAATGCTTCCATTAATGGAAGAGTTTTATACCATTCAAGGTGAAGGATTTCATACCGGAACTGCTGCTTATTTTATTCGAATTGGCGGATGCGATGTAGGATGTCATTGGTGTGATGTAAAAGAAAGTTG
>JGI24023J19991_10001790_pt1 | contig 16189 bp, 12 predicted proteins | sample Cruoilmetagenom1_FD_19991 | JGI IMG/M metagenome (IMG submission 19991) | reverse complement strand
TTCGTGACTGCCGCCATCGATGTGCCAGTGATAGTAATCTCCCGGAAGGTAGCGCTGAATCGCATAGCCCATGTCTCTGAAAGGCCCCTGGAAGAAGGGGTAGGTTTCACGAAACTCAAGAATGGCGGTTCCGAGAGAGCGAAGCAGTTCGTTATTGATATCCTTCCAGTTATCTTTGCCAGTAACAGCAAGATCCATTGTGTGCTTGATATTGCGCTCTTTCTCCCTGGTCTGTCCGACACGTCCCTCATACTGCTCGTCAGGAGTGGCTTCGAAGCGGCGGATCATCTCGTTGCAGATATCAATTGGCAAGGCGTTTGGGACTTCAAAGATGAATGTATCCGGCTTCACTTCATGGATGTTTTGCAGAGGAGGGTGTTCGGGATAATTCTCGGTCATTAGAGCGGTTCTTGTTGGAATTTGCACTATTTTCACCTGAGATGCAGAGGATTTCCACTATTATCTTTTTTGCAGGTGACTGTGGGCAATGCTGCTTTCTCAATAGCCTCGTGTGAATACCGTCATTGCGAGAGAGCCTCAGCGATAGTGGCAATCTCCAAACCGGATTGCCTCGGCCGTGCCGGCTCCTCGCAATGACATTATTTATATCAAAACGCATTCAATGCACGGAGTTAGTGAGATGTTACGAGCATTGATTTATTGCAGAGAGCCAATCTGGCATAATGGCTTCATATTCTGCAGCCTTGTACATCATACTGCTATTTACGTATCGTTTCGCTATCTCTGATATGAGCCATCTCTACCTCTCTGCTGCGCATAAATCTTCCGGCAAGACCACCATTTCAATTGGTCTTTGCGCTGCTCTGCGTGAGCATAAAGGCTTCACTGTGCAGCCGTTCAAAAAGGGGCCGGACTATATCGACCCGCTGTGGCTCAGCGCAGCCGCACAACGTTCCTGCTATAACCTCGATGTCTTTATGGAGAGGCCGGATGCGAATCTTGATATTTTTTCCAGTGCCATGGCTGATGCTGATATCGGACTCATCGAGGGCAACAAGGGGTTGTTTGACGGTCTCAGTGTGGATGGCTCTGACAGCAATGCCGCAATGGCGGAGCTGCTGCAGGCGCCTGTCATCCTGGTGATCGATACCCGCGGCATTACCCGCGGTATCGCTCCACTGCTGCATGGTTATGACACTTTCTCATCTGCTATTCGTATTGCCGGGGTGATATTCAACCAGGTTGGCGGGGAGCGTCACGAGGGGAAGCTGCGCCAGGCCGTGGAGCACTATACCGATATCCCCGTTGTTGGTGCTGTTGGCCGTGACCCTGCGCTTGAGATCGATGAGCGGCATCTGGGGTTGATGCCGAGCAACGAACACCATCAGGCGCAGAGCATTATTCACCAGATCAGTGATACGGTGAGACAGAGCGTCGACCTGGATGCGTTGATGTCTATTGCTGCAACAGCTCCTGATCTCACCAGTGGGAATAGAGATCGACATCAGGTGAGCCCGGATATCCGCATTGGCATCCCGCGCGATGCGGCATTCGGATTCTATTACACGGGTGACCTGGATGCGCTGCAACAGGCGGGTGCCGAGCTGATCTTTTTTGATACACTCTGTGACCGGAAGTTGCCAAAGGTCGATGGGATTTTCATTGGTGGTGGCTTTCCGGAGAGCAGCATGCAGGCGCTCGAAGCCAATATTAGCATGCGTTCACAAATTGCTGAATTTATCGAGAATGGTAACCCAGTCTATGCTGAGTGCGGCGGCTTGATGTATCTGTGCCGTTCTTTGAGCTGGAATGGTAAAATATGCCGGATGGCGGGTATAATTCCCGCTGACGTAGAGATGATGCACCGCCCCCAGGGACGTGGATATGTGCGTGTCGAGGAGACAAACGCCCATCCATGGCCGCATTCATCAACACGGCGAGTAGAAATTCCGGCACATGAATTTCACTACTCAAAACTTGAAAATATTGAAGGGCCGTTCAATTTCGCCTATCGTGTGAAGCGGGGGTTTGGAGTTGATGGCTGCAATGACGGCATTGTTTACAAGAATACCCTCGCCAGTTACACGCATCTTCGGGATGTTGAGGGTCATCATTGGACGCAGCGCTTTGTCAATTTTGTACGCGCCCGTAAAAGAGAGGATTAAATGTTCAAGGTAACACCGACAGCATCGACACAGATTAATGATTCAGCATCACAAGGCGGTGCTGAGGGCATGGCATTGAGGTTGGCAGCAATCAGGCATGATGACGGCTCCTACGACTATAAAATGGGCTATGACGAGGTCAGCGAGGATGATATTACCTTCAAATCCGAAGATGTAACAATCGTTATCGCTCCTGAATATATTCCTCTGCTTGATGAGACCACGCTTGATTACGTCGAAATGGACGATGGACAGCATCAATTTATTTTCCTCAATCCCAAGGATATCAATTTCGTCCCGCCACAGATTGCACAATGAGTCCCTTCTCCCCCGGGGAGAGGGTTAGGGTGAGGGAAAAACACCCTGCTTACATGCACCGGTCTTTTGAGATGCCGCAGTGACTCTTGCTTCCCAGGATGCCCTGCGCATCAATGTGATGCTGGCCAACAAACCCCAGGCAATACGCATTCACGAGTCGAGCATGACGCTCTATGGTCTCTCTGAAAAAGGGGAGCTGAAAGTCGAGCTGAACCCTGACTGCAGGGATGAACAATACGTCAAAAAGGTCAAGGAGACGCTCTCCGGATATGTACTTGGGTCGCCCGGCGGCTATCCGGTCTATCTGCAGCGCTGGACGCGTATGGGGCAGATGCGGGACGACAATCTTGAGCAGCTGTTGTTATTGGGTGAACCCGAAGCCGTCATTGCATTGGCCTGTGCCTCGGGTATCACCGATGAGCTTGCGCGGCGCGCATGGTGGGCGCTGGAAGATGCTGGAAATGCACGTCGCATGCTTATCAGTGAAGCTGTCAAACAGGGAGAGATGGGGGCGGTGCTTGCCGCCTACCTGGTGGAGTATCTCCCTTTCGAGAGTGAGCCGGAACAGATGATGATGACGGTNGCNCTGGTGCTGCAGCCTGGACTGATNGATGCCGGCATGAAAGCCGAGCTGTGGAAAAAATCACAGCGAAAAAANCCCTACCTTGTCGGTTTTCTCTCCTCCTGCGCCGATGCGATCCCCGATCAACAGCCTCCATCGCGATACTATCTGCAACTCAAGANCNTTTTCGATGATGGCAATGAGAATGCAGTCGAGCAGCTGCTGCTGCGTGTAATGTCTCCACCCGGCCAGGCATTTATAGCCACGGCAATCAAGGTGCTCAGCAAGCCGACAACCCAGGAGATGGTGACCACGACGCTGGATGTGCTGGCCGACTACTTCTCTGGCATGCGCAAGGGTGGTCGAGTCGATGAGACCCGGGATAAACTCGAACAGGATGCAGACGATTATATAAAAAACGGCCCGCCAGAAGCACAGAGAGTCATGCGCAAGTGTGAAGATTGCCAACAACAGCTCTACGCCATGCGCCTCTTGTCAGGCATGAGTTACGGCGTTGTCCGTCCCTTCCTGGGCGATTCCACCGCGATCGGATCCCTGATGAGACGCAAGCTGGAACCTGTCATGACGCCACTGCTGAAGCATCTCCAAAAGCTGCAGCAAAGGTGATATTTCGCGGTCGGTAACTATTCAGCTCACTCAATAACAGTGACTCCTGTATCATTTTTTAAGGCTCTGTCTGCGTTAAGTGATGGTATGAGCGTGAAATCACCCTCCATCTTTTTTCAATCGTGGTCAGATGACCACTCCTGCTTTTGCTATCTGCACTTCCTGTGAGAGCGGCCTTCTGGCCGCGAGATGAAGCCGTCAGACAGGTAATTCTGTAGAATCTACCGACCAATACTCAACGCAGACAGAGCCTTTATTCAGGATGCTGAGTAGTTCCCGCGGTCGTATGTTTGTTGCTATAGCAATTCGCCCCCTCATTGCCGTTCAACGAGTTGTGACTGCATACGTAGAGCGGCAATTGTTTTCGCCATTGCGAGCGGTCACGAAAAAAAATATTTGACTTTTACATTCGGCGTGTCTAGGATTTAACGCAACTGTTTTGTAATCAAATTGGATTCAATGGATGATGAATCTTTATAGACACTGGATGTTTTCTCTTGCGGCTCTGCTTCTGTGCAACAGCTCTGTTGCCTATTCATCTGCTCCTTCAGCGGAACTTCAGCTCCAGCCACTGAAATCCACACTGCGTTTCGCCACCTGGCAGGGCATCGAGCCGGACAAGTGGGCGACGCTGTGGCTGATCAAACGTCATCTCTCGGTGGATTCCTATTTTCTGCTGGCTTCTCCAGGTACAGCTCTACCACGAGATGCTGTTGCATTCGGCGTGCCCGGAGCGAAATTGCGCCGCGCCAATCACGAATCGATGTTTCGTCGCCTGAAGCGGACTATGAGTCTCGACAGCCGCGCGCTCGATGGACTTGATCAGATCATCCACGATGTCGAGGTCAACATCTGGGATGCGCCGGTACACCCGCACTCCACCTGGCTTGAGACCATGTACCGCCACATGCAGGCGCGTTACGAGCGGGATCAGGTTCCCGTTGATTGTTACCTGGCTTTTTTCGACAGGGCCGCTCTGCTGGCATCGCAACCCGATGCGACACCGGCTGATTACTCCTCACGACTCTCTCTGAAAGATGAGTGCCCCGGGTTGAAGGAGTATCAGCAGAGGGTGATCCCGCAACTCGATCATGTGGAAATCCTTCGCGAGATCACTCTTGGCAAAAAGGTGGTGTTTGTCGATACGCGTGAAGATGAAGAGTTTAATGAAGTGCATCTGCCCGGAGCGCAAATACTGCGCCTGCGCGATGTCAATGCAGAGAGTGTCAAATCCTTCATTGATGCGGACCTGGTTGTGCCCTATTGCGTCAAGGATTTCCGCGGATTTGAAGTTGCCAAATCGATGAAGCAACTTGGCGTCAAACATGTAGCCACCCTTAGTCCCAATGGATTAAAAGGGTGGTTGAAAGCAGAGTTACCAGTCGTCAAACCTGGCTCATCAACTGAACAACAGGCAGCGCAAGCGTTGATGCAGTGCGCCATGGAGCCCTTCGTGTGCCTGAAGGAGAATCAAAAATGAACAGGGATGTAAGCAATAAACTGGACTTGGGAGGTGTTGACTCTGTAGGGGAGATAAGCGACAGCGCATCCAGTATGAATGAGGTGCATTGGTGGGCACCGCAAAAAGATGTGTTATCCCCACTACAGTTTTATACACTGTTGCTGGTCATTATGACCCTGCCCGCAATGATCTGGTATCAACAGACAGGCGACCTGGGCCTCTATTTCACAGAAGCAGTGCCTGCGGGGCAGTTTCTTTACGTGCTCTCAAAACTGGCAGGCATGTATGCGTTGCTGTTTATCGCCCTGCAGATCATCGTGAGCCTGGCGGGGTGGCTGATTCCGCTTCATCGCTTGTCTCATTCACTTCTGGGAACTTTTGTGGTGTTGCTGGGGCTGGCTCATGCGCTGCTTTTCTTCACTGCGGTCTCGGTGCGCCAGGGTGATCCTGCATGGGGATTGCTGTTTCCGGGTTTCCGGGACTATTATCACACCCATTTGACCCTGGGGCTGTTTGGCCTGTGGATTCTGATTGCGGTGATGATCAGCGGGGTGGTGCGCAGTATCAACAGGAACTCCATGGCTCGAATGCTGCACAGGGGGTACTGGGTTTCTATCACACTGGTTTATATCCATGCCCTTGCTGTTGGCTCAGAGTCATTGTCCCGGGCTGGGTTGGCCTTCTACAGCACACTCGGCGGGGTCGTTTTGATGATGCTGGTGATGTGGATCGTCAGGCGCAACAAAACAGCGGCGGACGCAGCATGATGACGATGAAACATGTTTTTCATAGTATTGGTCGGAACTCTGCTCTGTTTCAGCATGGGCTCACTGGCGTATGCGGGGCTACCTGCAGGCATGATGATCGTGGCTTTCGACGGCGTCTCATGGCATCCCTATATCGTCAGAACAGGCAGTAATGACTGGAACAAGATCGAGAGTGTGCGCAATCCCGCTGCTTTGACCTGGCAGCGTGAAAAAAATGCATTGTTGATCAAGCAGAATAATGGCGGCATCTCCAGCTATCAACTGGAAACCAGGGAGATGAAACAGCTGCCGTCTTTTGACAAGTCAACCGTTACCCAGTTGCGGGCCTATCGGCAGGGTGTTGTGATGGTGCGTTTAATGGATGGCAAGAGCCGCGATACCAGCATTCTCTCCGCTAAGAATTACACCAGCAAGCCCAATGAGATCCTGCGCCAGACGTCAGCACAGTTTCACCCCTATATTCATGACAATCAGCTCTATTATGCGCATGTCTCCTGCCGGGCGGAGTGCAGGCCGCTGATTCAGGAGGTGTGGCATAAAGATCTGCTGACGGGGCGAACTCAACAGCTGACGCTGCTGAATGCGACCAGCTACCTCTACTCTGTAACTGCGGACAATCGCTATGGATTTATCAGTTCCAATCAACGCGGCTACTACCACCTGGCGAGGCTTGATTTGGTTTCCGGTGAGACTACCTGGTTAACCGGGGGTGCGGTTACCGACAGCTTTCCGAGTGTGGCAACGGAAGGAGATCTTTACTTTATTCGCCGTACGCCTGCGGGAAGCCGCTTAATGAAACTGCCCGCTGCGGCGAACAGCACGGGTGTTGTCTCTGAAGAGTTTGTCGAGAATATTCAACTGCCCGCCGATGTTCAAAAAATTCGATACCTGGAGCTGAATCAGTCATGAAGGATCTGCATCATACAATTTCTTGCGTTGCGGCAGCNGTTTTGCTGANTGCCGGGTTTCTGCCAAANGCCTCTGCTGTCAGCGNTCCTGTCGCTNCAATTGGTGACTACACCCATGAGGGCTTCGCACCCGTGCGGGGAGAGAGTTTTTCAATCCCTGTCCATGTGAATGACCCTGCAAATGTCAAGGNGCTCAAGGTCGAGATTCGCAGCAGTGATGATGACCTGATCCGCANGCTCTCNCAGGAGGAGATCATGCCGGATACAACGGATTACNTGGTGAANTGGGATGGACGGGATGATGCCGGCAATATCGTTCCGGATGAGGCCTACTCACCGGTTGTTATCGTCACNACTCAATCNGATGGGATTGTCACTATTGCAGCACAGGATTCGAGCGGTGGTGAGGAGNTGTACGATTTTGAAAAAAATATTCGNCCGGGCGTCATCGAATACAGCTTGCCGGAAGCCAGCCGAATGCTGGTGCGTTCGGGGATAAAAAACGGCCCTATGCTACGCACTCTCATCGACTGGGAGCCTCGTACGGCAGGTTTTCATGCCGAGCGCTGGAATGGACGTGACAAAGATGATGTGATTGCCATCGAACAGAATCCGGATGTTGGTTATCTAATCGTCGGTTTTGAATTGCCGCATCACAGCATCATCACCCATGGAAACGACAGTGAGAGATATCGGCACTATCGTGAACGCCACAACTGGCCGCTCAGGCAGACCGGCACTGAAAAGCATGCGCTGGAGCGCAATGGCAGGGTGCTGCGGCAGGAGGCTTATCAACCGGTGCTGCAGCAGAAGAGTCCACGCATCGATGTCAGTCTGCTTTCGGCAGGAACCCGCCTTCCGCTGCAACGTGTGAAAGTGCTGGAGGAGATGCTCACCGAGGTCAAACTGCATCCGCTGGACGAAATCTACCTGGATCAGGAGCGATACGAGATCAGTTTTTTTGTCGATAACGCCTTTATTGCGGAAGAGGAGCAGGGGTTTGTTCCATACACATGGCGNTGGTCGCCGGGGCGCCTGGGAATCAAGCCGGGTGAGCATCTGTTGACCGTCAATGTCTCCGGCTACAACGGCCAGGTAGGTGTGAAAAATATCAAATTCAGCGTGGCTGGTGATATTGACGAAATAGCAGGAGTTGATCCATGAATCGCTCTTATACATCGTGGTGGGATAAACCTCCTATATTTGATTCTGATCGTCGCTTAAGCGGTCTTTTGACCGCAATGGAAGGCGTAAGCGCTGGTTATGCAGGAGTATTTGCCGGCTGATAGAAAAATAGACAATTGATGCGTAGCGCATGGAAGAACTTGCTCTATATATAGACAACATTTCAGGGAGAGAAAGGGATGTCTCGAAATAAAATCTTACCGCTATTGGCGATTGGATGTTTGCTGGTTTCATCAGCTGAAGCAGTGATCTTGAACCAGGCACCGGATTGCAGTCAGGCTGCAGCGACACCCGATCGCCTGTGGTCGGTGGATCACGAGTTTGTTGCGATACAACTCTCCGGGGTGACGGATCCTGATGGTCATGAGGTTGGTATCACTGCAAAGTGCATCGTTCAGGATGAACCGTTGAACTCGACTGCAGACGGGAATACTTTGCTGGATGGCGCCGGTCTCCACAGCGACAGGCCATTGGTGCGGGCGGAACGCTCCGGCAACCGGGACGGCCGGGTCTACCATATCGTATTTCATGCAACGGACAGTGAGGGGGNTGTCTGTTCAGGAGAGGTTGCTGTCAGCGTTCCACACAACGAGCAGTTGGATGCAGTTGATAGTGGAGAGCGTTACCCTTCACTGGAGGGTGGTGAAAATTGTAATGCGCTGCCGATCAACAACCCCCCGGTCATCTATTCAGAATCTGTTGTCGAGGCGATGGTCGGCAGTGAATACCGGTATGACGTCGAGGGGCATGACCCGGATGCTCACCAGCTGGCTTACAGNCTCGTCAATCCGCCGCATGGTATGGCAATCGACCCGCTGAGCGGAGTGATCACATGGACGCCTGCAGTGGAACAGGAGGGTGATCACAGCGTGGAGGTNATGGTCACCGACAGCGGCGGCATGCAGGGATCACAACTCTATGAGCTCTTCGTNAAAGCCCCGCCCGACCAGCTCTCAGTGCGCATCATCGCCAACCCGGTCTCCGGGACGTCNCCGCTGAGAGTGCGCTTCAGCCCCGAGGTGCAAAACAATAATCTTGTTATCAACAAATACCAGTGGGATTTCAACGGCGATGGTCAAAATGACTCTTTCGACACCTTTGGTGCGCCGAAGAGTTACACCTACACCGGTGCGCCGGGTGATGAGTTTACGGCCAGCTTGACGATCTTTCCGGCAGGCGCTGATCCCATCACTGCGACAAGAAAGATCAGCATCACCAACCAGCCGCCCTCAGTGCGGGTCACTGTGGATGTGACCAATGGGCATGCGCCGCTGCAGGTGAATTTCACGGTGCTGGCACTGGATCCACAGGGGATTGGCGAGGTGAGCATCGATTACGATGGTGATGGCGGCTTCGATGATGTTCAGGTGGGTGGTTCGGCGAGCAGCTGGCTATTTCAGACAACCTATCTGGAAGAGGGGCGTTTTGTTGCTCAGGTGATGGTGACTGACACCAATGGCGCAGAGACGTTTATTACCAATCATGCAATAACGGTGGACGTGAATAATCCGCTGGATCCCGTTGTGCAACTCACGGTTTCAGCGGAATCCGGAGATGCTCCACTTGCCGTGTCACTGACCGCGACAGCAGAGATTTTTGATGGCAGCACGCTGACCCAGTGGGCCTGGGATCTCGATGGTGATGGAGAGTTTGAAGAGCAGGGAGGCTCGGGTGACAGCGATTCCATTCAAACCACTTACAGCGGTATCGGCGCTTACTACCCGGTAGTCGAAGTCACGACTAGCAGCGGTCGCACTGCAAGAGCCTCACTGGGCATCCGCACCAGCTCAACTGCGCTTCCCTCTATAACCATCCCCGACAGCAGCGACACCATCAATGTCGATGCCAGCGAAGTTGCTTTGATCCAGGTGAACCTCCCTTTTGAGTCCGATCTGGAGCTGTGGATAGAAGATGCAGACGGAAACAGGATAAAGACGCTGCTCGCGGAGCAAAAAAGATCGGCAGGAGCATTCGAGTTCTCCTGGGACGGAAGTGATGAGCAGGGTGCTGTTGTTCCTGCAGGGGATTATTACGCCGTTGTGGGGTATATGGTCGATGCCCGTAAACAGGAGATCGATTTGCGCACATCGACAGGCGGGCAGCTTACCTACTACCGTAGAACAAAGAGCAACCCGCGTACATTTGATCGACTTGAATCCCCCCTGGCTGTTGATTATGAAGTGCATGATCCGGCTGAAGTCACATTTTTCTGGCAAGTCTCCTGGGGCCAGCGCCTGATGACGCTGCTGGAGCACCACCGCATGGGGCGTGGCCACTACAGCCTCATGTGGAATGGTGAATATCCAGGCGGCGAAAAAGTCCCGGATACGATGCGAAACCTGCTGCCGGGCATTGTGCGCTACAACCTGCCGGATAATGTGATCTTTGTGAAGCACACCCCGCGCATCGAGGAGTACCGCCTCAGTTCAACCATTCTTGCCGATCCACGTCGCGAGCCTGTCGGCATCGAGCTCACCCTGAGCAAGCCCGGAGGCGTCGAGATGGTGGTCGCAGACATGCAAACAGGGAGCCGCGTGGCGTCACGTCTCTATGCAGACTTACCTGCGGGCATAAACAGCCTGGGCTGGAATGGCATGAACAACGACGAGCAGCTGCTGGCGCCTGGCGACTATCGCATTGGTGTGCGCTCAGTGGATGAACAGGGAAGTCGCAGCCTGTTTCTGTACCGTACCCTGCGATTGCAATATTAGGAGAATCAGGATGAGAAGGATTTTAATATTTCTGCTGTTGCTACTGTCAGGCGTCTCTCAGGCAGCTGAAGATGCTGCTCTTGTCAATGCGGTAAACGCACGTCTTGCCCAGTTGCAGACAGAAGTCTGGCAGCTGGATGAGGCGATTCACAAGCTCGGCAGCATGGATCTCAGCGATACACAAAAATATGAGCTCATTGCGGAGCAGAGTTTCTCCGAGACTGAAAAAATTGTTTCCAGCTATGGATTGACACTGAAGCAGCTCTACTCCTACGAAGCCGATCACGCGAATGCGCTGGATACCTGGCTGCAGGAGCATCCTGACCAGGTGGATCAACTGGATGTGCTTAAAGAGGAGATCTTGCAGCTGCAACTGCAGTTTGAGCAATTGATCCAGGCGGATTCGGGATAGCGTTTCTGACTGCGTTGCATAACCTTAGAATACAACCAGGTATTGCTACGGTTATGCACCGTGACGGAGCACTAAAAAAAGAATAACGGATCGGCTTAACTCAAGGAGTGAGAACATGAAACAGATTATCAGGCAAAGCCTCATAACAGTCATTGCGCTTGCAGCACTATTCTCAGGAAGTCCGGCTGTTGCCTATGACGCCCCGTGGAATGGCTGGCGGGAAGACATCACGGGTCCCGGCCCGGAACCTGAAGAGGATTGTCAAAATGGTGAGTGCGGTCCCCCCGATGATTGCAACACCGGCTCGCCGGTCTACACGGCCAGGGGATCTCTTGTCTGGAGTGATATCGATATTCGCTTCCCGGGAACAACCCGGATTGGATTGAAGCGCACCTATAACTCATATGACTTACGTGCAGGCATGTTTGGCCGCGGCTGGTTTACAGCGCAGGAGTCAAATGTCGCCCGCACCTATAAAGCAATCGCGGTGGCTGATCGCGATGGGTCTTCAGCAACAGCCACTGAATATGAGTCGGTGCCTGTATGGATGTCTTCTTACGGACGGCGTTACAGGCTGCAGGAGAGTGAAACAGCCTGTATACCGCCGCAGGTGCTGTTTTTTACTTTTGAGAAACAGCCTGACGGCGGCTTCAAACAGGTGTTTGAAGAGAGCTTGAGTTTTGCCATCTACAACGACAGCGGAGAGCTGCTGGAGAGCTACTCGGATCAGAATGGCTCCAGCGTCTACTACGACTACGACGAGCAGGGACGCCTGGTTCGCCAGCACGACAGCTATGGTTTTGTGCTGGATTTTCTCTACAACGAACACGGCTTCGTCGAGCAGGTGAGCGACCAGGCCGGCCGAACCTGGTTCTACTCCTACGACGACTACGGCAATCTCGTGCAGGTGGTGGATCCCGATGACGTCAGCAGGGACTACGGCTACCGTATGGTCGAGAATACGGGCTACAGGCAGCATCTGCTGAACAGCGTGCATGACAATCTCGATGAGAGGCAGTTGAGCGTCGCCTGGAGCCTGATCACGCTGTACAACAAAAAGGCGATGCGCGTCACCAGCTATACGGNGCGCGATGGACATCGCCANGACTACAGCTATNCGCAAACNACTTATGCAGGCACCCCGGCTGTGCGTGTCGTCAAGAACAGCAGACAGGTCTCTTCGAACGCTGTTGTCGAATCCCAATCTTTCATCGCCGATGCGGACCGCTACTGGATTCTTCAGCAGAGCAGCAGCACCCGGGGCACGACGCTGCAGAGAGTCTTCAATAGTCGCGGCAAGCTCGTAGAGAGGAGTGACGAGCGAGGCAACACAACAAAATTTGAATACAACGCAGTGGGAAGAACGACGCGAATCACAGAGATGTCCGGTTCCGCCGGCGAACGCGTTACCACGATCAACTATATCGACAACAGCAATCGCGTTGCGCTGATCAATGAGTACGGCCTGCGTGAAACCCGTTTCACCTATGACGCTGGCCGGCGCATGCTTAGCAGAACCCTGGCCGACCTGGCAAGTGGCGACAGCCGTACCTGGAGTTATGCATACCATGCAGACAGCAGCGACAGCCAGGGAAATCCTGTGCCGGGCAGGTTGGCTTCAGTCGATGGGCCGCAACAGGGGACGCAGGATCGACATAACTTTTACTACAATGAACAGGGGCTGGTGAGCCGGGTTGAGCGGCCGCTCGGCCAGACTCTTGGCTTCAGTTTCAACACGGCTGGACAGCTGCTTGCAGCGACCGATGCCAATGGCGTAACTACGCAGATGCGCTTCGACAGTCACAACCGTCCGCTGCTACTCACTCGAAATGGACGCAGCACATCCATTGAATATACCGCGCAGGGCCGGATCAGCAGGATCACTGACGAGCTGGGACGGGAGATTGCCCTGGCGTACAACGATTACAACCAGCTGACTCAAATCACCTACCCATCCGGCGACAAACTTGGTTTCAGCTATCTCTATGCATCCGGCTACACGCAGGTGACAAGCCGCTACTCCCGCGCAGACGGTGCAGCGGTGAGCAGCAGCATCGGCCGCTATGATCCCTTTACCGGCCTGCCGCAGTGGAGTTCCCTGGCGACTGCTGCCGAGGTGACGGCAGAGCATCAATACAATGGTTTCAATGACCTGCTGCAGACCACAGTATACGGCCAGTTCGGCAATACCACTGGTGTGACAGGTTCCACTTTCAACTATCTCTACGACGGTGAAGGACATTTACAGCAGATACGTGACGGGATGGATGGTGTTACCACGCTCAGTCGTGATCCCTTTGGACGTATCTCGCAGGTGACGGACGCCAACGGCGGTGCTACGCAATTCAACTACTCCACCTGGGGAGAACTCACGCAGTTGCTCAGCCCGGACAGCGGTGACAGTGATTACGGATACGATCCTGCAGGCAACAGGATCAGTCACATCAATGCGAACGCTGTGCTCACCAGTTACACCTATGACGCTTTGAATCGTCTCACCGGCATCGACTACGCAGGTGATGCTCTCGATGTCTCGCTGAGTTATGACGAAGGCGCATTCGGCAAGGGCCGCCTCACCTCGGTGATCGATGGATCCGGCAGCAGCCGTTATCAGTACGATGATCGCGGTCTTCTGCTGCAGAGTAGTGCTAGCGTTGCTGGTCGCTCCTTTGATGTTGGTTACAGTTACGATGATGCGGGTGAACTTACCGGCATCAGCTACCCTTCGGGCGCACAAGTCAGTTACAGCCGTGACAGCGCGGGCAGGCTTGACGGCATCGAGCGTGTCGATGAAGGCAAGAGCACCTCTCTGCTTGGCAATATCAGCTGGAACGGTCCCAATATGGCGGGCTACCAACAGGGCAACGGCATCACCACCGAGCTTGCGTATGATAGCTCCGGCCGCCTGCTCGAAAAGCGTTATGGCGGCAGCGACAACAGCCTGCAACTCTCATTGGACCGGCAGGGTCAGGTCAGCAGTCAAAGCTGGTCACGAGATGGCAACGATGAGATCAGCGGCTATCTCTACGACCACCTCGGACGCCTCACGCAGGATGGTAGCGGCAGCCAGGGTTTCAGCTATGATGCGGCGGGCAACCGACTGACGCGGCAAAAGAGCGACTCCAGTGATAGCTATAGCTATGATGCAGGGAGCAACCGCCTCAACCAGGTCGAGACAACTGTGATCCAGCGTGACGCAGTCGGCAACAGGATCAACGACGGCATCCGTCAGTACCAATACAACGCCATGAGCCGCCTGGCACAACTGAGCAGCAGCCAGACGCAAATACAGGCCAGCTACAGTTACAACTTCATAGGCGAGAGAGTTAGAAAACAGCTTGTCGGTGCGCAGGACGCCGATATTCGCTACGTCTATGGCAAGGGTGGTGAATTGCTTGGTGAATACAACAGCGATGGCAGTGTCATCCGGGAGTACATCTATCTCGGAGACGGGGCGGTCAAAGAGCTGATTGCCCAGGTCGAGGCCGACGGCTCCATAGTCACCATCCACACTGATCATCTCGCAACCCCCAGGCTGGCGACAAAGGAGGATCAAAGCATCGTGTGGCGCTGGGTCAGCGACTCTTTTGGAACCAATGCAGCAAATGAGGATCCTGATGGAGACGGCGGCCCGGTCGTTATCAATCACCGCTTCCCCGGCCAGTACTTCGACGGGGAGAGTGGCCTGCACTACAACCTCCACCGCTACTACGATCCTGCCACCGGCAGATACATCACCAGCGATCCCATAGGGCTCGCAGGTGGCCTGAACACCTATGGTTATGTCGGGGCAAACCCGCTCAAGTATGCTGATCCACAAGGGCTGTTTTTTGATACCCTCTTCGATATTGGTTCAATAATTTATGACATTGGTAAAATATTTGTCGATAATATTTTTGGAGATGAAGATAATCTAGGTGAAAATTGCCTTGCTCTGGGAGCTGACACCGCAGGCGCTTTTGCTCCTGGGGTCACCGGGCTTGGTATACTAGTCCGAGGTGGAAAGCATGCGGGTGATGTTGCAGGAGCTACAAAGAAAGTCGGAACTGAGACTGTTGATCGATGGATGTCAAAAGCTGAGTTGAAGGCGACACAAAAAACAGGTCTGTTGCGTGGAGGTCGAGAAGGGACTCATTACGTCGCAGATGCTGCAAATAATAATGCTCATCGTGCGCGTCAACGTTTGGCACTTCCACAAACTCCCGAGGTCAAGGTTACTTTGGATGTACCAAAAGGTGTGTTTTCTAAACCATCAAAAATTGATCCAGCCTTTAATATGCCTGGTGGTGGTATGGAGCGAACTGCTACAGGTAGCATTCCTGTTATTATTAGGAGTATTCAATAATGCTTAATCTAACTGGGAAGAAAGTGCTTCTTCAAGCCAATGACTTTCTTCAGAATAAAATAATAGCAACTGTCGCTATGATTAGTTCTGACAATAAGTCAATGCTATTGAATCTGGATGAATCTTTGCTAGATGGAAAGATTTTGTATAAACATATTGTTATATCACCAAGATTATCTAAAGATGACCTGGGTGTATTGTTGAATGATGGAGAATTAGGATGTTCAGCAATCTGGGTGCCGGAGAGCAAATTTAATAATAAAACCCCATTTAATATAAGTTGGTGGAGAGGAGGAGCTGCGGCTATTACTGATTTGAGTATATTATAGTCAAGACCGTAGGGCGCAATAAGCATCGCTCATTGTGCCGCATGATCCATAATATGCNCCAATTACGATAATAACACCACCATGCCCAACTGCCTGACAACCTGGCGGGTATATACTTCTTCACCATTGACCTGCTGCAAAGGCGAAACAATGAACCCCTGATCCGCAAAATCGACACCTTGCGCCATGTGGTTCAATCGGTCAAACAATACCACCCCTTCAAGATTCACGCATGGGTCGTGATGCCCCAACCATTTCCACTGCGTCATCGAGTTGACACGGGTTCTTCTGAATTCTCACTGCGCTGGCGTCTCATTAAACTTGAGTTTTTAAAACAGACACCATACTCGGAGCGATGATCGTAGGTGAGACTTAATCGTGGTGAACGACATCTGGTAAAGGTGTTTTGGGAACACTTGACTTGTAATGAGGCGGAT
>JGI24023J19991_10001789_pt1 | contig 16194 bp, 11 predicted proteins | sample Cruoilmetagenom1_FD_19991 | JGI IMG/M metagenome (IMG submission 19991) | reverse complement strand
CTGTTTGCTAATCAACATGGAGAAGATAATAGGCTTTTTATTAATGAAAAAGATGTTTTTAAACTACATCAAACATTTGATAAAGGAGACACCTATCATGCCAATTGGATAGATTATAATAATGATGGTTTTTTAGATTGCTTTATTCCCAATGCGCAAACAGGAATTACACAGCTATTTCAACAGAAAAATAAAAAGTTTAGTCCTCTGGTAAATGTGATTAGTGAGTTAAAAGGTTTTCATAGCGGGACATCTTGGTTGGATATAAATAACGATAATTACCAAGACTTGTACATTCCTATCGCTGGTGCAAACGATGAATTTTTTAAATACAACGGAGCAATGAAAAACTTTGTTGGTGATAACACCATTTTAGGGAAAACCATTGGTAATAAAAATTTTACATCAGGTATAAGCTTTGGTGATTATAATAATGATGGAGATATGGATGCTTTCCTTGCAAATTTAAACAATCAAAAAAATATTCTTCTAACAAATGTTAATAGTGTTTTTCATTTTGATAGTGATGGTTTGTTAGATGATGAGTTGAGTTCTTGGGTTGGTCTTTGGGGTGATTATGATAATGATGGAGATTTAGATTTAGTAGTCACTAACTATGACCAGCCCAACTCAATTTTTGAAAACATAGGAGGTTTATTCTTTAAAGTGAATATTCCTAACATAACCGATAAAGCCTTTTTCTCATCTGGTGTTGCTTGGGCAGATTACAATAAAGATGGTTTTTTAGATATCGCATTTGCGAATTGGGAGAAAAAAGAGAATCTATTTCTAGAAGGTGTTTCTAACAGCAATAATTGGGTAGTTTTTAAGTTAATTGGCAAAAAATCTAACAGAGATGCTATCGGTGCTAAAGTCACTATAAGCTATGGCGATAACAACATTCAGTATCGAGAAATGCAATCTAATATGGGTTTACGAAGTTACCCTCAAAGAATAGCACATTTTGGTCTGGGTAATTATGAGTCTAATATTACCGTTTCAGTTGTTTGGCCATCAGGGAAAAAACAAAAATTCAACATTTCGGAACTAAACACTTATTACAGTATTACTGAAGATAATTCTAAACCAAAGAAGTTGTGAATAGACTCTGGACTCTAATAATTTTAACAACGCTAACCAATGCTTGTGCTCAAAATCAAGTTGATATTTGTGAACTAGGTCTTACAGTTGGAAATGGGCTAACCTTTCATCCAAAAAATGGAATAATCCTTATTTCAAAACCTACAGGGAATAAAGACAAAAATGATAAAAATCAATACAGCATATATAATATTACAACATTAAATCAAAGCTTTGAAAGAGTTCTGAACACATCTCTTAATAGTGATTACACCGATTATCATCCTGTTTTTAGTCCAAAAGGAGAGTTTATGCTTTTTAATTCAACTAGACCCAATCCTAAAAGTAATATGTCAAGTGGAAAAACAGATATATGGATATCAAAATACAGAAATGGGATATTTGAAAAACCAGAATATATAGAAGCGTTAAATAGTCCCTCACATGACTCTTACCCTACCCTGACTAAAACCAATAAAGTATATTTCAATTCAGACCGCCCTAGTGGTCAAGGCATGATGGATATCTATGTTTCAGAGTTTAAAGAAGGACAATGGCTAAGCCCAAAGTTAGTTCCAAAATTAAATTCAGTACACAGTGAAAATGACCTCGTAGTTGATCCCGATGAGCGTTTCATAATTATAAATAGATACACTTCTGAGACCAAAGAGATTGACCTTTTTATTAGTTATAATGAAAATAGAAAGTGGTCAGAGCCTATCCCATTGGATAGCATTAACAAATCAAATATTTGGGAGTTAACACCAACTCTTTCTTTAGACGGAAAAATACTTTACATAGAAGTAAATGGGGGAATTCAATGTTATGATATTACTGAAATAGTCAAAAATTAAAAAATAGGAATTTCAGTAGCACAAAAAGAAATAATTAAACTAAAGAACAATGAAAAACCAAATTCGACCACTTATTTATCTTTTAGTAACGGTTTTGATTATGAGTTGTCAAGACAAACAAAAAACAGCACCTATCAATACTACTGATGAAGTATCGTTAGTTCAGTCAAAGACAGCCATCATAAATGCTAACGTCATCACAATGAACTCTGATGATGTTCTAGAGAACCAAACGATACTTATTGAAAATAATAAGATTGTAACAATTGATAATGCATCACAAATAGAAATACCTTCCGATGCCAAAATAATTGATGCAGAAAATAAATTCCTATTACCTGGTTTTATCAATATGTACACACATGTTGATGAAAGCAACCTATGGCTCTATCTCACAACTGGGCAAACAACAGTCAGAGATTTACCTAGCCATATAAATGTTCTTGGTTTACGAGAGAATATAAAGAAAGGAAATATTATTGGTCCTAAAATACTAGCTTACGGACTTAGAGCTACAGGTGCACGAGCACCTTACCATACTCAGCAACCAATATTTACGGCTGAACAAGGGAGGGAGCAAGTAAGAGAAGCTAAAAGATTGAGTTATGATGGCATGTTTATCTATGCCACATGTAAACCAGAAACCTATGATGCTATACTTGATGAAGCTGAAAAATTAAATTTTCCTATTAGTGGACATTTCCCAATTTTAATTGATGACGAAAAAGTTATGAATAGCAAACAAATGGAGTTTGATAATTTAACTGGATTAACAAGAGGAAGCGAGCTAATTGTTGAGAAAAAGAATTTAATCAACGCCTTAAAAGCGCACAACAAGGCTATTATACCATCATTGGCGGTACACTACAGTTGGTCAATTGCGAACAAAAAAGATAGTTTATATCGTAATCCTAAAATGGATTATATACCTAATAAGATGAAAATAAATTGGAAACCGAATGAAAACTCATCAAGTACAACATCAAACTATAATTATGAAAATGTAGAAAAACTCATTAAAGAATTTAGTGATAACAACATACAATTATTTTTAGGTAGTGATGGTGGATACCCTCTCATTGTGCCAGGATTTGCTTATTTAGACGAAATAGAATTGTTTTCTAAAGCTGGAATTGATAACTATAAAATTTTAAAATATGCTACCATTGATGCAGCAAATTTTTTGAAACTAGAAAATAAGGGTAGCATAGAAATAGGAAAGGATGCTGATTTTGTATTGCTTGACAAAAACCCATTAGAGGACATTAAAAATACAAGAAGTATTACTGGTGTTATGGTAAATGGTAAATGGTTGAGTGAAGATTACTTAAATAAGCAATTAGAATTATTGAAAATAGAAAATAATTCAACTAAAAAGCGTTTTGAAAACTGGCAGGATTATTTAAGTAAAAAAGAGAATTCTAATGAACTTGAATACACTTTTTATAATAAAGATATTGAGGTTGGTGCTCAAAAAATAATAATTGATACTCTTGGAAATAGACGTTATGGTATAAAATCGGTTATGGTTTCTGATGCACCTAGTTATCGTGAAACTTTTAGTTACCAACTTGTAAATCGCAAGAGGATTGACTCATTATATATTCTAAATAAAGGCAGCGAAGGAACAACAGAAGCGACCTTAGTTAGAAAAGGTGATTCGATTCATATAAAAGGTAATTCCCCTTTTCATGGTAATTTTACTTATACAAAATTTGCACCACCAGGCACTCAGCTTTGGAGTCCTTTTATATCTCGTTATTTTGAACTTGAGAATATGTTGAGCTACTATTCAGCTGTTAATTTCTCACGAGGGTTAGACACAAACGAATCTGACCATTTCAAAGTCTGTCAAATAGAACTTAATTCTGAAGAGTATGGTGACAACTATATATTAGATGAAGCTGAGACCGTTTTATATAAAATAAATAAAAATGATTACAGATTGATTTATCCTGGTTTTTCTGGATTTGCAAGTCGAACTAGTTTGCCTTTTACTATTAACATAAAAACAAATAAAGAGAATGTACCAATAGAGATTACTAATGGTGATTTAACAATTAAAAAGAAATAATAAGCGATCATTCCTTAATAGGGATAGGTGCGATATAAATTATGGATTCAAAAAGAACTTTATTAGTGTTTACATCATTTTTAGTTTTTAGAATTATCATCGGTTTGATTTTATATACAACCATTTCATGTAGCGCTAAAATCAAAAACTCTTTTAATATATACTCTGATAGTAATCCGCAAATTTTTGAAAAAGACATTATATCTACAAATTCTAATCATGAAGGTCTTTCTTATATTTCAGCAAATAAAGATGAAATTATTTTCACTAGAAGCTCTAAAGATTTCAAAACATCTCAGATTTTATATAGCAGCTATAAAAATGGAACTTGGTCAACACCAAAAACCTTAAATTTAACTAATAGTGGTTATGAAGCAGGTTTTGTTTTTAGTCCAAAAAAGAAGCAATCCTTTTTTACAAACAAAACGCCAATTATAGATAAAACTTTTAAGGATGAATGGAATATATGGCAAATTAATACCATAACTACCCAAGATTATGATATGAGCTCAGCTAAACCAATAGAGAGTCCAATAAATTCTGACAGTATGGACTGTTGCTTAACAATGAACTCTAAAGGCACAGTTCTGTTTTCATCAAATCGTGAAGGAACTTGGGACATTTATGAGGCAAAATATAACGATGGAAGTTTTAATGATTTAAAAAAACTAGGCACACACATAAACTCAAGCAAAAGTGATGAATGGCCTTCATATATTAGTGAAGATGAAAACACTATTTTTTTTAGCTCAATAAGAAAAGATGGTTTTGGTGGAGACGATTTGTATTATACATTGAAAGAAAATGGTAAATGGTCCCAATCAAAGATCTTTAGAGATAATTTTAACTCTAATTCTTATGAAGATGGTGCATTTATAACAACAGATAATAAATTCTTCTTTTTTTCAAGTTGGAAAACAACTTCCTTTTCTAATGATGTGAGTAATATTTACATATGGAATATCAAGAATGAATTACTTTATGAATAATAATATATAAATCTGAAAATATTAATTATATGTTTAAAAATTATTCCATTTATACATGTTTTTCATTGATAATAATACTTTTTTCGTGTACTAACTCTAACACTTCAAAAGTTCCAATAAAACATCAAGTAGATATTTCTGTTGACGGAATATTTGACGCAAAAGAATGGGAATGTTCCAAAGCCATAAATATTAGTCAAAATAACACCTTACTTTTGATTCAAAATGTAGATTATATCTTTCTTGGCATAAAAAACAATGAAACCACAGCAAGATATGTTAATTTGTATATCGAAAACAATACTATCGGTACTATCAATTTTCACGCTTCAATGCAACTTAGTGAAAGACAATTAAGTGGTATCTGGAACGATACTATCCCTAAATGGAATTGGGGAAATAATAGTAATTGGACAGCAAATAAAATAAAAATTATTAGCAGAGATGAAACCATTCCTTTCATTGAAACTGTTGCTCTATACGAAGGTTTTGAGTTTAAAATTGCTAAAAGTAAATTAAAGTCCAATACATTTAAAATTAGATTAGAAATTAAAGACTTTATCGGTAAAGAGGAAGACATTGTTTTTCCTATTGATTCAGAGCGATTGACTATGGAAAAGTGGTTTCAATTAGAACTATACTAATGTTATCACTATTTACTTCCAATACATTCTAAAAAATCTTCTCTATAAGATTTACTAATTGGTAAATGTTTATTTTTAATTATGACATACTCTTTAGTATAACTTTCAATTTTTGATAAATTGACGATATATGAATTGTGAATTCTAATGAATTTATCGCTAGGCAGCTTTTCAATTATGCCACTTAATTTCTCATAAACGGTTAAACTTGTTTTTAATAAATTTAATTTTATGTAATTACTCATACCTTCAATATAAGTGAGTTCATCAAAATTAATTCGCACCATTTCTTTATTTGACTTTAAGAACATACAATCTGATGAAATTCCATTGGCATCACTCAATTTTGACGTACATTTTCGAACTGCTTGCACAAATCTTTGAAACGAAAATGGCTTTAGCAAATAATCTATAGCATTTAACTCAAACCCTTCTAAAGCAAATTCTCTATGGGCAGTTGTAAAAATAATATTGTGTTTTTCATTAAGGATTTTCACCAAATCTAAACCTGATATTTTTGGCATCTCAATATCAAGAAAAATAATGTCAATAGCGTTAGTGTCAATAAATTTTATAGCATCTATTGGATTCCAAAATTCACCAATAAGATTTAGGTTAGGTATATCGCCAATATATTGCTTTAGAATATTTCTAGGTGTCAATTCATCATCAATAACAATACAGTTAAACATCATTTGCGAAAGATTTTTAAATTGACAATATATTCATTTTCCAGATTATCTATTTTCAAATCATAATTTTTACCATATACAATATCTAATCTTTTTTTGATGTTTAATAGTCCCAATCCGTTATTATTTGAAATTGAAGAATGCTCTTCATTATCTTTAGAGTTTCTTACCGAAAAAATTAAAACGTCATCAACAACATCTAATTTAATAGCAATTGATACCTTTTTAGACTTATCCTTCAGGCTATGCTTAAATGCATTTTCTACAAATGGCACCAAAATAAGAGGAGGAATTTTGCCAATTAAATTTTCCCCTTTTGGTAAAGATATTGAAATATCAACTCTATCATCAAATCTTGATTTTTCTAAGGCTATAAAGTCGTTCATCAAGTCAACTTCTTTTTGTAATGGAATAAAACTCTGTTTGCTTTCATATAAAGAAAAACTTAAAAAATCAGATAGTTTTAAAATTAGTTTAGATACTTTTTTAGAGTTTTCTAATGATAGCCCATAAATATGATTGAGTGTATTGAACAAAAAATGTGGGCTTATTTGAGACCTCAGATATTTCAACTCAGATTGTAACTTTTCATTTTCTAGTGTTTTCGCTTTCCGTTGTGATTCAGCCATTCTACTAATGGATATGATGCCAATTAAAAATATCATCGGAGAAGCCATTAATAATACAGATTGTAGAAACTTGTATGGAAGCCATAATCCAAAATCAGGCATATTCGGATTTAAAATATTTAAGGCTTCATAAATAAAAATCCGTTGAATGAAACCAGCAATAATTAAAGACAATAAAGAATAAACTATATATTTTGTTGTCTTATGCTGATTTATAAGTATTGGAAGCAGAAGAAAGTAATTAAAATAACAAACCAATAACCGCATTGGTAAATTAAGCAATTCAATAATCAAAGCTTCTTCAAAATCATTTTTATAGCCAGCACCAAGTATTGTATATACTAATGTATATAAAAGCCAAAAGCAAACGTGAAACCATATTGGAAATGTTTTAACCATACTAAATCAATGATAAGGTAATATTTTTCAGAATTTAAAAATTTTATGTAGAACAATCACTTTCTTATGCAGCTTCAATAAAACACATAACCCATTATCTACATAGTAATAATGGCAAACTAGATAAAAATAATAGTTCATGAACCTTTCACACATACTTTTATAATTAAATATGTAAGTAAAAAGTATGAAATATTTCTATCGGTTACTAAAAATCTTAAACTACTGTTTTATTCTACTATACATAATAAATACATATGCCCAAGATAAAATTAATATACCAAAAATTGACAAGGCAATTGTTGTAGATGGAGAATTAAATGATATTGAGTGGAATAAAGCCATTGAGTTCAATGATTTCAAACAATTGGAACCAGATTTAGGAGAAATGGCATCCGAACAAACATCGACTAAAATTTTATATGATGAACGATTTCTCTATGTAGGCTTTACGATGAATTATGAAAATTCATCAGACATTTATGGTCGCACACTAGAGAGAGATGTTTCTTTATCCAGAGATGATTATGTTGAAATTCATCTTGACACCTACAATGACAACACAAATAGTCTAGTATTTAGAACTAACATTTTTGCCGCGAGAGAAGATTACGAAGTTGGTAGAAATGGTGAGACTATAAACGATTCGTGGAATATGTTCTGGGACGTTTCTACCAAAGTATACGATAATAAGTGGACAGCAGAGTTCAGAATTCCTTTTTCATCATTACGGTTTAAAGAAAGTGACACTAATGTTATGCGATTTAAAGCAGTTGCTTATTACAAATTAAAAAATGAAAGAATCATTTCTACTTTAAACGAATTGGTACGTACACCACAAGTGTATCAATATAGAAATTCTGAAGAGATAACTTTTAACAACCTTCAATCCTCTAAACCCCTTTATGTTGCACCTTATATAAAAGCAGATTATAAAAGTAGAAATGTATTGAATGAAACTCAATCTGAATATGTCAATCAAAGTAATTTTTTACAGGAAAACGGTTATTCAAAAAATGAAACTTTAGATAAGATTTTAAGTAATGTCGGAGTAGATATAAAATATAAACCCAACTCAAATAACATTATTGACCTCACATTAAATACAGATTTTGCTGAGATTGAAGCCGATGATAGAATAATAAACGTTAGTAGATTTCCCATATTTCTTCCTGAAAAAAGATTGTTTTTTCTTGAAAATCAAGATTTGTTTAACTCTAACCAATTTGACCATAGACTATTTTTCTCTAGAAGAATAGGTATTAATAATGGTGTTCCCGTTCCAATTATTGGAGGACTTCGTCTTACTGGTAATAAGGGACGTTGGCAATATGGAGTAATGTCTTTACAAACCAACAAGAGTATCGAACAGGGTTTACCATCATATAATAATAGTACGGCAAGAATTAAATACAATTTAGGTAAGAGAGGTTCTTATATAGGCTTTTTAGCTACAAGTAAGTTATCTGCTGATGATTATAATGTGTTAGGTGCATTCGACTCTAATATAAGATTTACAGAAACCGTTCGTTCAAGGTTTACCCTTGGTGCTACGTTTGATAAAGAAAAAGGCAATTGGAAGCCCTATTATGGACTGGATATTAATACGTTTAAAGCCAATGGATTTGGCTTCAATTATCGATTTAGAGAATATACTGAAGATTTTAATCCTGAGCTTGGTTTTGTGTCTAGACCTGATACAAAACGACTAACAATAAATCACGGATGGCGCAAAACATTCGTTAATCATAAGTCATTAAGTTATCTTTCAATTGGTAATTGGGCTACGAAAAATTGGCTATCTTCTAATAGTAGTCAAGATTTTTCACAGATTAATATGTATGTATTTATTAGGTTTAAAAATGGATTAACTCTAGGTCTTTTTGCGCCAGTATTTCAAGAAGATAATTTGTACCAACCCTGGAACATCGCAGATAATATTTCAATACCAATTGGCCAATATAGTATGTTGAAAATAAATCCAGAATTCTCAACAGGTAACGCATTTCCTTACATTTTAAAGTTAGAAAGTGTGTTCGGTTCCCATTATGGAGGGGAACGACTTACATTTAGGGGTAATCTTATTTATGATTTTAGTAAATCCTTTACGGCAGAAATAGGAGCAAATTACAATAAGCTTACTTTTCCTGATGAATATGTTTCTAGTGGCAGTAACGTGCTTAATTTAAATCGATATTATTCGCGTTTAAAATTTTCTTTCTCTTCCAAATCATTTTTAAATTCTTACTTGCAATACGATTCTAATTCCCAAAAATTAGGTCTGAATTTGCGCTTTAGATACACGCCAAAAGAAGGGACTAATTTGTATTTAGTTTATAATCAAAACATGAATACAGAACGAAATATACTAACACCAAACTTACCGATGTTCGAGAGTCAAGGCCTCATCTTTAAATTTTCTAAAACATTTATCCAATGAAAAATATAATAACTGCAATAGTGGTCATATGGTTTACAGCAACAAACATAAACGCTCAGAAAATACCCATTACAACAAAATCTGAAAAAGCATTAGATTTTTATAAAAAAGGATGGCAACTCGAAGATAAATTAGAGCTAGATGAAGCAGAGAAAATGTATAAAAAAGCTGTAGAAATTGATACTACTTTTGCTTTAGGCTATCTAAGACTAGGAATGGTAAAGGATAATTATGATGTAAGAAGAAAAGAGTTAAAGGAAGCAGCAAAATATATTGATAATGTGACTGAAGCGGAAAAACTGTGGATCAAAGGTCGTATGGATTTTTATGCCAAAGGCTTTGATGGTTCTAAAGAATATGGATATTTCAAAAAACTTGTTGAATTGTACCCAAATGATGAGATGGCAAATTTCTTATTTGCATTTGTTAATCTGCATCATGGTATTTTAAAACCAGATTTAGCCATTCGGCATTTTGAAAAAGCTATAGAGCTCGAACCAAATTTCATAAAACCATATAATGAGCTTATATATACTTATTTGGAGAACAAGAACTTTAAAAACTCAAAAAAAGTTGCTAAAAAATATATTAAGTTATTACCAAGTTCCGTAAATCCTTTAGATACTTATGCTGAAATTTTTATGAGAAGTGGAGAGTTTAAAAAGTCAATAAAAAACTATAATAAAGTTTTGAAAATTGATTCACAATTTCCCTGGGCATTAATGGGGATTACAGCAAACATGAACTTTCTTGACAGACATGAAGAAGGTAGAGCATACACAAAAAGTTTAAAAGAAAATACCTTGACACACTATGAGTATAGACATAAGTGGAAAGCATTAGTTACATCATATTTAGATGAGGGAGATTTTGACAACGCTATAATTACTCTTGAAAAACAAAAACAAGAAAGTGTAACTGGAAGAAATAAAAGAGAACCAAGCTTTCATATGTATTTTTCTTTTTTAAGGAAAACAAGATTCTATTTTGAAAATAATCAATCAAAACTAGGGCTTTTAGAATATAAAAAATGGTATAAATATATTAATGAAAGTGATAGAAGTGAGAAATCAAAAACACGGATTAGAAATCTTGAAAATTATTATTTGGCCTACGCAGCCTTCTTGAATAATCAATTAGAAGATGCAAGTATACATTTAAACGATTTCACCTCTACCAATAAAGGAGAAACAGATGCTTCAAAAATATTATTATCTAGAATATTACTTAAAAAGGAACAAATAGAAAAAGCAATTAATAAGATTCAGGAAACCAATTTGAACAATCCATATAATCAATATTGGTTAATGATTGCATACAAAAAAGCAGGAGACACAAAAAATGCCAAAAAATATAGAAACGAAATCTTAAACCTAAATGACCGTAACAATATCAATCTATCATTAGTGCGTAGAAAAACTTTGGAAACACCTATCAACAAATCCTAACATATCTATTACAAACATTCAAGGTAAAGGATTTATTCTCGAAATTAATTAGTGATGAACTTATAAATTCGATTTGGCTTCAAAAAACAACAGGTTCGTTTCAAAATATTGAAATGAGTAACACACTCAAGATTTCTTTCGTTACTTGTAATAAGTATAGTATACAATAAGAACAATGAAAAAATACATAATTGACTTTTTAGCAGGTATCATCATCGTTATCCTAACAATCCTGACGATGAATTTCATAACATTAGATTTAAGAATAGTAACCTTATTGGCTTCAATATTATTAGGTTTATATTCTTTTTACAGGTCAAAAAACAGAGATAATATTATAGTTTCAGTATTACTTCTTTGTGTACCAATTTCAGTAGCCTTTATTCTCGGAATACTTCCAGAAATACCTAGTTTGTGGACCGCTATTCCAATATTTATACTATCCTGTTTTGTTGGATTTAATATATCAAAAAAATGGTTTATTGGGTTAGGTAGTATAGTTTTAATATGTTATTCATTTATCGCTGTCCCAAAATTAGTTGAAGGAAATTTATCCCAATTTGTTGATGAAGCTTCACCAGAGTTATCACTTCAGGCTTTAAACTCAGAATTACAATACGATATACCTTCAAAAGATAACAAAGTAATTGTATTAGATTTTTATGGCACTTGGTGTAAACCTTGCATTGCAGAAATGGAAGAATTACAANAGATTAAAAATCAATATAAGGACAATAAAAATGTTGAATTTGTTCTAGTATGCACAGAGTTTGCTTAAGATACCCCAGAAAAGGCAACTGCCTTCATTGAAAAGAGAGGTCTCAATAATTTTATAACTGTATTTGATGCTAAAAATGAAGCTCATAAAAGTTTTAGATTTTCTGGTGTTCCTGCCTTGGTAATTATAGATAAAAATGGAAAAGTAAAGTTTAAGCACGAAGGGTATAATCAATCAGAAAACTTAACTAAAACACTCACAGGAATTATTGATGGGCTATTAAACATTAATAATAAGTAAAGTTATCAAAACTAAAAAATGAAACCTTAGCATTGCTTTGGTTTCATTTTTTTTATGCAACGTATCAAATAATAAAACTGAAGTGATTTTATAATTACTTTAAAGACTGATATAGATTTTTGTATAGATATTTCATAACCTCTTTTTTAAAATTACGTGCAAGTATTCTCGATAGCCAATCGATTATGCTGGCAATTGTTTTTTTGTGCTCGGGAATTTTCGTTTTTTCAAGCTTAGTTTTCCACATTTCTAAAGAATCCATAATTTTGCTAAAAACAACTAAGCTACTTGCCTCTCTAGATACACCTGATACTATGCTGGTAAAATGTAATCCCCAATAAATATAGATGTTTTCGTCTCTAGTATTTTTTGAGGTTTCTAGAGCTTTATGCAAAGATGATAAAACCGTAGTGTTAAAAATATTATTATAGAAAACTTCGGCGGACTTCGTCGCTACTGTATTATCAATATTCCAGAGTGTTCCTATATATCCTCTCGCTCCGACACCTATAAATGAATCTGCAACATCAGACCAAGACCAACACGTATTATTGAAGATTATGGGCGAATGCATAGCAGCCAAATAGTGAAACATTGCCTGATAAATAGAATCTACACATTTTATATGGCAAGAACCCGTAACATTAACTACTCTTGAACTTTCCTGATTTTTGGTCTCGCCTAATGATTGAAACATTTCTGAGAAAACATAATTAGGATAAGGGGTATCTGTAAACTCCTTGCTCCCCCAGGTAAGTCCATCGAATTTACGAGGTAATCGTTTTGTTGCGGCAGGATTTGAATCTTGTATAGGATTTAACCCAAAACTGAAAATTTCATCATATTCCACGGTATGTTCATCACCACCACTATCGATAAATTTTTCCGTAATTCTGGTTCCTTCAACTTCGCCACCGTGACTACACAAATGCAAGAGACTAAAAGGGTAATGTTGTATGTGATTATCTAAATTAAAATAAGTGGCTTCTTTATCTACGAGTGGTTTTACAAGTAAATTGTTTTTCGATAGTTTCTCCATAACAAATTCGGTTTCTTCGTTATCAAAAGCTTTAGGGGAAAAAACAACTGCTGAATACGTTTCAGAATAAGACTCATAATAGATGCTATTAAAAATGAAAAAGTCTGGATTAATGCCCAAGTGGACGTTGGAAATCGGCATAATATTTTTTAAAATAAGCGAGTAAGGAACTCCATCTGTAAAGAAAGTGGCAAATTCTCTTTTATCAAATTGAATATGCTCGATATATGGAAAGATAACTGCACTGAGATTATTAAAACCGTTTGGCTCATCGTTCTTCCATTTCAAGATTAAATCTTTAATCTCGTAATTATTTAATCCTTCCGTATTAATTAACTCAACATCTGCTCCAATAGAATGTGCGTACAAAATTCCAAAAACGCTAGATACTTTATTGTTTCGCTCTATTACAACTAAGCCTGAAGAATCTTTAAATGATTTAGATGCATTTTCCGCATTGTTATCTATAGATAGATATAGGTTTTTCTTAAGAGCATAGTCTAACTGTTCAATTAGTGCGGTTTCCTTACAGGGTAAATAACCTTCCTTTGCCACGATACCATTCAATAAAGTACCCACATCATTTATATTGTCTATATAAATGGTATTATAATCATCCAGAAATGTTAGATAAGTCCGCTGTTTTTCAGTAAGACCAGCTACAATAAGATATTCACATCCACCTAGACGACGAATTGTATTTCCAACTTTGACATTAAACTTTCTTGCTCTTGACCTGCTAAGCTGGTGTTCATCTCGAATTTCTTTATCCGGCTCATTTTCAAAATCCTCTGACGATACAAAAGGAAATTCAAATATTGGTATATAACCTTCAGATTGGTCAATGAAGCTAAGGATTAGCGCAGCCAAGTTTGCTTCATCTCTATTAATGATACAGAAAAATTTTGCGGCAATTTTTGGTGAATATGATTTCATTTAAATAAAATCAATATCGACAATTTATTAACATTTGAGAAATCTTAAACAAAAAAATTTTTCGCTTCTTCGTAAACCCTCTCAAAATTAGCTGCTAAATCAGCTTGAGAAAACTGCTTCGATTCCGTCGGTAATTCTCTTTGAATATCAGCTAATTTAAACCGAACCTTCTTATCCTTCCCATCTGCATATGTGATAAACTCTCCCTGTTTTAATCTAAAGAAAACATCAGCTCTTATTTTTGGGATTTCTTTCTCTCCAGTTGTAATTCGTGTATCAAAATCCAGATTGTGTCCTCGGCTAATACTTTTGGTTGGGTCTTTAATAATTTCAAAAAAGCGTTCGTAATATTTTGCGGTATCTGGGTCATTGACTTTGCCGAAAAACTGGTAGGAAAGATTACTCAAAATCGCTTTACTTGCCTTATCTCCATACATCATATCATTCTGAATTTTGTCCTGCATAACGTAAATAGTCGCAATATCATAACTACGCAAAGTTGCAGGAATACGGTGCATATTTAATAAACGAATGGTAGGCGCTTCTTCCATCAATAAGAATGAGTGTTTTGAATTTCGCACACTCATTTGTTTTGTAATTGTATGTATTATGGTAGCGATTACTGACGAATAAGATGTCTCAAATTTTGGATTGTTTACTATGGAAATTATGGCGGGATTATCTTCGCTATTAATATTTAAAGGCGCTTCGTCTGCGGATAATGCCATAAAAATGCGCTGTGTACTAATTCGTTTCAGGGCATTTGCCAATGTGCTTTTTACACCAGCTGTCTGTCTATCAGAATCCTTTCCACTAATAAAAGCATCTGCCATTGCTCTTGATGTAGTGTTGGTTTCCAAAAACTGAATAAGGCTATCCGTGTCCAATAATTGATAAATAGCTATTAAATGTGGTAGCGTGCAATATTTAGGGTAGTCGGTTTTCAATTTCCAAATTAAACCACCAATCAAACCTTCAGCAGCATCGTTAAAGAATTTGGTTGTTCCAGTTGTTCCCGATTCCCTTTGTTCCAAAAGGTTTTCAATTAGCACCCTCGACACTTCATTTACGCTTTCCTCATTCTCTAAATAACGTGACGCAATAGGATTTACCCTATGAATGATTTTATCGAAGGAAATGACCTTAAACGGAATGTCGCCATCCTTAAAATGTGGATAAGCCATTTCGGTCAGTTCAAAATTCTTATAGTCGTGTATAATTCCGCAAAAGCTTTCTTTCCGGAAGTGTTTCAAAAATCCATAAACTACACTTTCTGTCTTACCGCTTCCCGCAGAACCGATAATGGATGCACCACGTTTAATATTATCTAGTTTGAAGTTTCCTTTGTTCGTAGCAAAATTGACTTGGTATTTAGCATTTCCATTTTGTGTGTCTTCAGTTTTATGCAAAAAAACATACAATCCTGTATTAATTAGCATTAGCGGACAAACAAAATAAAGTAATATCGGTACCACTTCATTTTCTTTAGCAACGTAGAACACCAAAACTGAAAGTGTTACGATATTCAATAGAAAGGCATATTTACTTACCCGAAACATCGCATAAATCTCCTGTTTCATGGGATATCAAAATCGGCGACAACCAATCAATCCTTGCCAATGCTTCATTTTGGTCTGGCCAATTGGGAATAGCTTCATTCATTTCAGCAGAATCAAAGTCCTTTCGCATTACAGTCTTCTGCTCAATCTTTTTCCTGTAAATATTGACAAAAGTAGTAGTGACCTTAGATTTTAGTTTGACCATTCGCTCTTTTGAAAGATTAAAATCTGTATACAGTAAAAATTGAGACAGCCAGCATAACGCATCCAACTGTAAAAACGGCAACTGAATTACACCATTAAGATATTTAAGTTTTATATAATGTTGTTCAATCACGTCCACTAATTCATCAAAAATATGAAAGAGTAACACTTGGCTAAAAGTTCCTCCTA
>JGI24023J19991_10001787_pt1 | contig 16199 bp, 14 predicted proteins | sample Cruoilmetagenom1_FD_19991 | JGI IMG/M metagenome (IMG submission 19991) | reverse complement strand
TTGCTGATTCTTGCTATGTTTCAAGTAAAATTTGAAGGTGATTTTGACTACTTACCACATATTTATGCCCCTTTAAATGCACTAACCGCATTACTCTTGCCCATTGCAATTTTTCAAATTAAAAAAGGAAATCGCAAAGCACATGAATATATCATTAAGACAGCAATTGGCTTATCAGTCATTTTTTTAGGAATGTATTTAATCTATCATGCGACCAGTGAAGAAACCAAATTTGGTGGTGAAGGGATTATGCGGTATGTTTACTTTTTTACACTTATTACGCACATATTACTTTCCATTGTAGTCGTACCTATGGTATTGCACAGCTATTTTAGAGCTGCTACAGAACAGTTTAAAAAACACAAAAAACTGGGGAAAATCACCTTTTTAGTTTGGGAATATGTCGCTATTTCGGGTGTTATGGTGTATTTGATGATTAAACCTTATTATTAAGGCAGCATCACATCACCGCGTAATTGCCTAAAGCGTTTACGAGCTATAACCAAATAAATACTTGATGGCTGCTCAAAAATTATTTTTTCGTAATAGGTTTTTGCTTTTTCTTGATTATTCAAATGCGTGTCATATAATAATGCCAAATGATATAAGGCATCATCGATCAAAATATCATTATTTTCTAGAGCTATAATATTCAGATAATTTTGTTCAGCCGCTTCAAATTGCAGTGTTTTTTCAAAAAGAGCCGCCTGTTTAAATAAAGCTTCATCTTCTATTGGATGTCCCTTATGTTTCATCAAAACCTGACTTAACGTATCTATCGCTTGTCGATTTTTGTTTTGAAATGCCAACAAATCAGCTTGTGCATAACTTTTTAAAGCCGTTCGTACAGAATCTTGAGCCGTGTTATCATCGATTAATAAGCTAAGGTCAATCGCATCATTGGCAATTAATTTGCTCGTTCCTTTTTTTAATACTTTCAACTGAATGTTTGCCCAATCAAAATCTCCTTTAAAATAAGATGTCTGCGCAACTTTATAACGTGCTTCTTGTGCTAAAACATGGTTCTTTAAATCGGTTTGCACTTGTGAATACTTAATTAAAGCCTGATTGTATTTCCCAGTATAAACAAGAATATCAGCCAGTTGAATCTTTACAGCCGCTTCTTGAAATCGATTTAGTCTTGACTCTAGCGAATTATTCAGGACTTCAATAGCTTTTTGAGGCTGATTACGAATAAAAGTTAAAAAATCGGCATATGAAACCTGAATTTTAATCGTTAAATTACTTGTGCCATATTTTTCAAAGATTAGTTGATATGCCTGCTCGATTTCTACTGGGTCAATCTGAAGTTGCTGATCACTTTCTAAAATATAATAATAAGCTAACAAGACTAATTCGGAATCTAAACCAACTTCCACTAGGTATTTAAAGGCGTTTTTTGCAACCACAAAACTTCCTGCCTCAAAGGCAATGCTTCCTACATCAACAATACCATCTAATTCTGTTTGATTCCGTTTGTAAATTGCTTTTTCCTGCACTAAAGCTTTACTAAAATCTTTTTGTTGAACATACAACCAAGATAGTAGTTTATTCCATTCGTTTTTTGGGTTTTGTTGCAATCTTTTTAGGAGTAATTTTCTAAAGAGTAGATTGTTTTCATCCTGCGCATCATCTGTAATATATTTTCCTATAAATCGTTGAATATTCTCAATAGAACCTCCTTGAAAGGCTATCATGGACAAATAGGTGTCAAACATCATTTCTATATTGCCTTTTTCACCATATATGGCTGCAATTTGATAATTATAGTTTGCAGAAGGTAATGCGTTCACCATATATTGATAGCCTTGCAAAGCATAGTCTAACAAATGCTTTTCTTGAAAACTCTTAGCAATTTGATAGGATTTTCCTGGGTTGTTTCTGAGTGCCAAAACCGCTTTTTCATAAAGTAGTTTTGCTAACTCATGCTTATATTGTAATTCATAATTATAACCTAATTCAACCCACAAAAAATATTGTGTTGGATAGGTCTCAAGTCGCTCATTGATTATTTTTTCAGCATCTTCATAAATTTCTTGCGCTTGATAGCATTGTATCAATTTTTTAAAGTAAAAAGTGTTGTGCTTACTTTCTTTATAGAGTGTTTCGTAAAGATTCGCTGCTTTTTCAAATTCTCCTTTGCGAAAATAATCATTGGCGAGCTGTTGGTTTTGACCGATGACCAACTGCCCTACTAAAACAAACACTATAAAAATTAATTTAGTAAGCATCGCTACAAACTTACAGAATTATTGTTTGTAAAAATATTTTTAACATTTAAACACCTACAATCATTAAAATAAGGTTGTTTTAAAAATACGAAAAAGCTATATTTGTCGAGTACTTGAAACAATCCTATCAGGTTAGTATGCCTAAACACCAATAACGTTATCACACTTAGCGTGACAAGAGAATTATTAATAAACAGCTTTGTGCCTTTGCGCCTTTGCGAGAGAACATTTAAACACATGAAAATCATATCTTACAACGTAAACGGCATCCGCGCAGCATTAAAAAAAGGATTTATTGAATGGCTACAAGCGGCAGATCCTGATGTAATTTGTTTGCAAGAAACTAAAGCACATAAAGAGCAACTCGATTTAGAAATTTTCGAAAAAGCGGGTTATCCATACCACTATTGGTTCTCCGCCCAAAAAAAAGGCTATAGTAGTGTTGCCGTTTTATCAAAAANAGAACCCAAACATATTGAATATGGTACAGGTATTGAATCGATGGATTTTGAAGGGAGAAACCTAAGGGTAGATTTTAGGGATNTTTCAGTGATGAGTTTATACTTGCCATCAGGCACCAACGAGACTCGATTGGCATTTAAGTTAAACTATATGGATGAATTTTTAAATTATGTATCTGATTTAAAACAAAATCACCCAAATCTCGTTATATGTGGAGATTACAATATTTGCCACGAGGCAATTGATATTCACGATCCAGTACGCCTAAAAAATGTATCTGGATTTTTACCAGCCGAACGTGAATGGATGACGAGGTTTCTGGATAGCGGCTTTACAGACAGCTTTAGATATCTAAATTCGCAACCCCATCAATATAGTTGGTGGAGTTATCGTGCAAATGCACGAGCCAACAACAAAGGCTGGCGATTGGACTATCATTTAGTCTCTGACACTTTAAAAGATAAAATTAAGCGCGCCAGTATTTTATCAGAAGCTAGACACTCTGATCACTGTCCAGTGGTAGTTGAATTAGATCTTTAAATAAAGCTAACTAATATATTAAAAAACATAATTTTATGAATTCTACTGAACTAAAAAAAAAAATTTACACACTGATTGATAAGCTAGATAATAAAGAAGCCTTAAATCGATTTTATACGTATTTAAAATCTGCATCTAGCAAAGAAATAGCCAAACTATGGGAGCGGTTTTATGCTGTTTATTCCTATAAAAAAGTACCAGAAGAAGGCACACAAGAAGCACCTGATTTTATTTCACAAATGGGTGGACGAATTAATCATTACTTAAAATAGATCTACACAATCTTTGATGTTGTTATAAAAATAGTAGTACAAATGAAAGTTAAAATAGTTTTATTGATTGGAGTATTGTTAAGTATCTCATCTTGCGTAACGAAAAAAGTTTACGAAGATCTAGAGGATAAATATAATCGATTACAGTATTCAAACTCAGAATTAATAGAAAATAATGAGCAACTTGTTGTGCAACGCAATCAGTTACAAAACGATGTGAAAAAACTGGAAGGAGCTGTTCAAAACCTTAATGATCGCAAAAAAAGTTTAGAAAACGAATATGTAGCAGCTAAAGACCGATTGGATAAACTCATTGATTCGTATGCTGCTTTGGAATCTGAAAGCGCTAATAAGCTCACAGAAAAAGCCAATACGATACGAGATTTATTGACGCAATTGGAAGAAAAAGAAGCTGCATTAGCAACAGAAAATAGTCGCTTACAAAAATTGGAATCCGAATTAGCGGCTCGTTCAGAAACCATTAACGAACTAGAAGCCCTCATAGATGCCAAAGAAGCTAAAATGGATGCTTTACGAAATGCGGTTTCCAACGCCTTACAATCTTTTGAAGGAAAAGGCTTAAGCATCACCCATAAAAATGGGAAAGTTTATGTCTCTATGGAGAATAAACTATTATTTCAATCTGGCAGCTGGGCTGTTGGTTCACAAGGTAAAAATGCCGTCATAAAACTAGCGCAAGTTTTAGTAGCTAATACAGATATAGAAGTTTTAATCGAAGGTCATACTGATAACGTACCCTATAATGGAAATACCATTCAAGATAATTGGGATTTATCTGTGAAGCGCGCGACCGCTATCGTGAGAATATTAGAAAATAATCAGGTAAATCCGCAACAGATTACCGCAGCAGGTCGCAGTAAATATATTGCAGTTAGTGATAATACTTCAGCAGAAGGTCGTGCAAAAAACCGTCGAATCGAAATAATTTTAGCTCCAAATTTAGATCGTATTAATGAGTTATTGGGTGAATAATAGGTGTGCTTTCACCTGATTATACTTCACATTTAATACTATATTTGCCAATATTTAGGATGCATTTCCATAAAAAACATCCTAGTTAATCGAATGACCGAAAGAATATGACAAAAAAAATCATCATAACTGTTTTGTTTTCCGTAACTTTTCTACTAGGATGGGGGCAAACAGACTCTAGTATAAAAATTATAGAAGCTAAGGATATTCCTATAGATACAATCCGCCAAATTTCAGAAATAAATGTGATTGATGCGCAAGCTAATCAAAATGACACAATACCCATAATCGTAAAGAATCCGATTCTGGCAATTCCTAGTCCTGAAAACTTACAACAACATTTCTTGTTACAAGATGATCCATCTTTAGCTAAGATTGATTCCCTTTGGATGGACTTAGCTAAGCAATCTGATCTATATGATCAATCCTCCATTCTAATCACAGATATACCAACTGAAAATATAGCTGTCGATGAATTATCAACCGAACTTTTAAAAAAGCGCTTGGCTGTTATTGATTCAAAAACACCTTTTCACGTAACTTATAATCCTGATTTAGAGCGACTCATCAAAACATATTTAAAGACACGAAAAAAAGCAATGGCCAACTTAATGGCAAAAGGCAAATATTATTTTCCGCTCTTTGAAGAAAAATTAGACAAATATGACATTCCGTTAGAGATGAAGTATTTAGCTATTGTGGAATCAGCATTACGACCACGAGCAAAGTCACGAGTTGGTGCCACAGGATTATGGCAATTTATGTACCCAACTGGCAAACAATATGGACTAGATGTTAGTTCATACGTCGATGAAAGACAAGATCCCATGTTAGCAACAGAAGCTGCCTGTAACTATTTAGCCGATTTGTATACAATTTTTAGTGATTGGGATTTAGCTTTAGCTGCTTATAATTCAGGTCCTGGAAACGTAAACAAAGCGATTAGGCGATCTGGTGGCAGTAAAAATTACTGGAATTTACGTACTTTTTTGCCGAGAGAAACAGCTAGTTATGTACCTATATTTTACGCGACACTTTACATTTTTGAATATGCAGATGAACACAACATCACAGCTTCAAGCAAATTTAACTTAAACCACTTTGAAATAGATTCTGTTCAGGTAAAAAAGCAATTGACTTTTGAACAAATTCAAACCACAACTGGTATTGATGAATCTTTGTTAGCCTTTTTAAATCCATCTTATAAGCTAAACATCATTCCATATGTAAAGGGCAAAAATTATAAATTAGTCTTGCCTAGAGAATATGTAGGCTTGTTTGTGCAAAATGAAGCACAAATTTATGCTTATGTCACAGCCGAAGAAGCAAAACGAGAAAAACCACTTCCCGAATATGTTGAAATGAATCAACGTATAAGATACCGAGTAAGAAGTGGTGATTATTTGGGTCGGATTGCCGAAAAATATGGCGTAGGTGTTTCAAAAATTAAACAATGGAACAAACTGAGAAATAACAAGCTGAGAATTGGTCAGTACTTGACTATATACCCAAGACGATTGCCTAGCTCTAATAACCTAACAAAAAAACCAACTTCCACAAAAAAAACATCAAAAAACCCTTTACCAAAAGGAACCTACACTACCTATGTTGTTAAAAATGGAGATTCATTGTGGAGTATTTCTCAAAAATATCAGCATGTTTCTGTAACTCAAATTAAAGAATGGAATAATATTTGGGACAATAAATTAAAGATTGGCACCAAGTTAAAGATTTATAAAAGTTAAGAAATAACATATAAATTTTATCGACTCGATTTAAACAATTCATTATGAGAAAAATAATCCTTTTTATGGCAATAATTCTCGGATTAGTAGCCTGTGACAAGAATGATAAAAAACTTTTACCCAGCTCTATCGGTCGGTTTAACGAATTGATGGTGGTTGTAAATCATACCGATTGGGAAGGAAAAATTGGGATGGAACTCAAAAAAGTAATTGCTTCAAACGTTTTGGGTTTACCGCAACCTGAGCCACAATTCTCGGTAACACATATACCACATAAAGGTTTTAATGGGTTTTTAAAACACAATAGAAATATCTTAAGTATTGAAAAGTCTGATATAGCTGCTTTTGAAATTCAACATAACATATATGCAAAACAACAAACCTATGTACACATAAAAGGACCTGATCAGCAAGCTATTATACAATTAATTAAAGACAATAAAGAAAGTATCATTAGCTCTTTTAAAGAATCTGATTTGGTACAAATTCAAAAAAGATTGCGTAAAGATGTGCATAAAACAGAAAATATTAACACCTTTAAAAAACAAGCATTACAATTAAATATACCACTTGAATATAGTCTTATAGATGATACGGGTGATTTTGTCTGGTTTAGAAAAAGAATTGAAGATTATGGTTACAAAGTAAATGGCAGCATGAATATCATTGCCTATACACTACCTTTAGACATCCCATTTGAACAAGTAAAAGACAGCATTGTGGGAATTAGAGATGCCATAGGGAAAAAACATATTCCAGGAGCTTTAGAGGGTTCTTATTTGATTACCGAAGCAGCCTATACGCCACACATTTTTGAAGCAAAAATTGATGGTAAAGAAGCCTATAAAGTAAAAGGGAAATGGGAGGTTTATAATGATTTTATGGCAGGTCCTTTTGTTAGTTACACGATAAAAGATCAGAAAAATAAACGGCTTGTTATTGTAGAAGGTTTCATCTATGCACCCTTAGTCAAAAAAAGAGATTTTATTTTTGAACAAGAAGCCATCATTAGAAGTATTCACATTGAATAAAAATACTTCTTACTATCATAAGTTATTGCTACTTATTAACAATTGACTCGTTATTGTTAATAACTATATTTTTTTTATTACATTTGCTTCTTATTATAGAGTAACCCCAGATTATGTTATCAAAATATATTAAAGATTTATTGTACCGGTACGAATGTGTAATTATTCCCGAATTTGGTGGAATTCTTACAAAAACCGTTTCTGCAAAAATTGATCAAGACAGTCATACATTCTATCCGCCGACAAAGCGACTAGGTTATAATTCGCAACTCATAGAAAATGATGGTTTGTTAGCAAATCATATCGCATCAGTAGATAAGATTCCTTATGATACTGCCGTAAACTTTATAAAATTTGAAGTAGCTGAGTGGCTTAAAAAGCTGAAAATCCAAGATCTCAATTTAGAGGAAATTGGTGTGTTTTCGTTAAATGAAGAAGGAAAAATTCTCTTTGAACCAAATCCTAATTCTAACTTCTTAACTGATGCATTTGGCTTAAGTGCTATAAAAGCGACAAGTGTCCCACGTGAAAACTCAGTGAATAAAACAATCAATTTTGATTCAATTTCTGATGCAGTCAATCAAGAGGATATCGTGATTAACACAAGTGGTATTAGACGTGAGTTTGCTTCTTTGTATAAATATGCTGCAGCAATTGCCTTTATTTTTGCTTTTGGATATGTAGGCTATTTTTTATACAACAACAATATATTAGAACAACAATTAGCGGGATTAGAAAAAAATCAAGAGGCCAGAATAAATAATCGTATTCAAGAAGCAACATTTAAAATCAACAGCAAATTACCCGATATAAATATAAAAGTTCAAAATGAACAAGATATCCTAACAAGTACAGATGAAACAATTGAAATTGATCCATCAGTAGCCACTAATTCAGATGAAAAAGTTATTATCAAACAAGATCGTATCGATAAAGCCCTTGCAAATAGAGCCGAAGAATCTAATGAAATTTTAGAGAATGCATTAGATACTACATCCACTCAAAAAGAAACAGAAGTGGCAGTAGTTGATAAGCTTGTAAAAACAGAAACTGCTCCATCAAAAGAAACTCCTAAAGTATCTAATAGTCTAAAGAGATATCATATTATTGCTGGCGCATATAGAGAACCTGCAAATGCTGATAAAAAAGTTATAGAGCTTAAGGCAAAAGGCTATAATGCACAAAAAGTAGGTGTCAATAAATGGCAACTTACACAAGTGGCATTTGGTAGTTATGCAAACAAACAAGAGGCACATGCTGCCTTGAAAAAAATTAAAAAATCAGAAGCTAAAGGTGCTTGGATCTTGGTGAAATAGATGATTTTATCACATGAGATGAGCATGCATAAATTTGACACGTCTATCTGTCAGCAGACGCAGCAAAGGAATGATTAAAAAAATCTTAGCATTTTAGTGCCTTTGCGATAATAGTAAACAGATGAAACCAAAAACCCCTTCTGAATCCCTAGCTATTCTTACTGATTTAGTCTTACCNGGAGAAACAAATCCNCTGGATAGCCTTTTTGGTGGTGAACTTTTAGCCCGTATGGATCGTGCTTGCAGTATTGCAGCACGTAGACATTCGAGAAGTATAGTAGTAACGGCATCTGTGAATCATGTGGCCTTTAATAAACCCGTTCCCGTTGGTAGTGTCGTCACTGTACAAGCTAAAGTATCTCGTGCGTTTAAATCGTCAATGGAAATTTTTGTGGATGTTTGGATGGAGTGCCTCGAAACCCGCAATCGAGAAAAAGTAAACGAAGGAATTTACACCTTTGTTGCTGTTGATGAGAATGGACACCCCACAAAAGTGCCACCTATTTTACCTGAAACCGATTTAGAAAAAGAACGTTATGATGCAGCTTTACGTCGCAAGCAACTAAGTTTAGTTTTGTCAGGACGGATGAACGCTAAAGAAGCGACAGAATTAAAAAAATTATTTGAATAGAACGATTTACACTACATTTTATAAACCCAACTTGACGGATTTTGTTTGGTAACATCTTTCCAAACCTGAAATTTTAAAATGGTTTTACCTGTTACCTTATCAGTATGTATTTTTCCTAAAGATTGTTTGGTCTTAATGAGGTCTCCTTTTGAGATAAAGGTATTTTCTAAATTTGCATACACCGTAATGTAATTTCCATGCTGCACCATCACAGCAAGACTACCATTTTGCGGATTTTTATGGATATCCATTACTTTTCCATCAAATACAGCTCGCGCCTTGGCATTTTCATTCGTTGCAATCCGTACGCCACTACTTTCTATTTTTAAGCTTGAATCTAAAGGATCAGATTGTTTACCAAAACGCACCGTTACCAAACCTTTTTCTACTGGCCAAGGTAATTTTCCCTTGTTAGCGGTGAATTTATCTGCCAATATCTTGGCGGCAGGTGTCAAGGCAAAACCTTTAGTAGAAGTTCCTGATTTTTTAATGGCACCTCTAATTAATTTTTCAATTTGTTGTGTTAATTTACGTTCTTCACCCTGTTTTTTGTTAATCTGGCTCTGATATTTGTGTTTTTTGTTTTGATACTTTTTAACAAGTACCTCTTGTTTGGTTTTCTCAACAACAATTTTTTCTTGCTCATATTTCTTTTCATCAATTAAATTGTTTTTTGTGATTTTTTTAACCGCCAAACTGTCATTCATGACGCTCAGTTTTATGGCTTTATGCTGGATACTATCCCCATGTGTTTTTCGATACTGCGTATACTGTTTCATATATTGAAACCGCTGAAACCCTTGAAAAAAACTATCAGAAGACAACAAAAAAAGCAAGCGATTGTCTTCTGATTTATTTTTGTAAGATTTATAAATCAATTGGGTATATTCTTCCTTTAAAGCATCTAGTTCGTCTTGTAACAGCCTAATTTCTTTTGAATTTTTAGCAATTTCGTCTGAGATACTTAAAATTTCATCTGAGATTGTAGTAATTAAGTCTTTTCGAATGTTGATTTTTTGATTTAAATCTTTTACTTCATTACTGAGATTGCGTTCTTTCTTTTTAGTATTATCAAGATAGGTTTTAATTTTATTGATTTCCTTTTTTAAGGCAATTCGTTTTTCTTCAAGTTTAGAGCGACTCGATTTTTGAGCCAAAACTGGCGTAGTAAGTAGAAAAGCAAAACTAAAAAAGCCCACAAAACGGATGATTCTTAACATATTCTAAAAAGCGATTAGTATTTAAGTCTATAGTTTAATTTCAGTATATCCTGATGGAATTGAAAACGGAAAAGTAAGCTTTTTATTGAGAATAACATTTCTAAATTCCATTTCTATACGTGTGTTATTTTTTGACTGAGTAGCATTTATTAAAAGTTTCTTGGGGAAAAATGTAGCTGACGTTTTTTGATATTCAGGATAGCTAATAGCTAATTGCTGCTCTTGATTCTGATTTTCTAAAATTTGTTTGTCTAATTTGAAGTGGTTTGGATTAATCCAATAAAAAATCGAAAAAATACTTGAATTATTCTTCGGACTTACTAAATGCGCTCGTTGGTCTATTTGGCTTTTAAATTTTCCTTCATTCAACCCAAGAACGGCCTCACCAACAATAATATTTTGTAATTGATGAAAATTTAAATCTACACCAAGAGCTTCACTGATTAAACTAAAATCACCATCAAAATAGGTGTTGTTTATTTTTTCGTAGTACTGAACAGAGGTTGGGGTAATCATCACTTTAGCGACAGGTATCCCTAAAAAAGTTCCACTCATCCAAATAACGGCATCTTTTTTAAGACGTAATTTGACGGTTAAACTTTGTGAATTCTTTTCATCTTTATAATGTGTTTTGATTTTAGCTTGAATGGTTTTTTTTGAAAATGCTACTCTTTCGTGTTCTTTAATTACTTTCTTTACAGATAGACTTCGAACATTTGTTTCAGTGCCTTTTGTGACTTTACACGAGTTAAATAAAACGATAAATGATAATCCCCAAAATAATATTTTCATATTCCTATATATTGATTCTTACTTTTGAGTTACAATTTTTGTACCAATTGCTTATATTTATTCGCTTTAGCAATATTTTTAGTCTTATTGCAACTCAAAATAATTGTTGTATAAAATCGCTTACTTAAGCTAGGCTTATCAAACACAAAGTCTACACCTGTTTCTAGAACAGAAATTGCTTTCTCATGTTTGCCAAGTTCCTTTAGAGCTAACCCATTATATAAGTAAATAATTGCTTGCGCAGGAAAAAGTTCTAGAGCCTTATTACTATCCTGCAATAAATTCTCAAATTGATTAGAAGTGTATTCTTTTTCTAGAAGATTTAACAAAATCATGAAATCTGTATTTTTTGCAAATTCTTTTTGTAACTCACGAATACTTTTCTCGCTATTTGTGGTAATTCTTTCTACTCTAGTAGTATCAACAAGAGAAAGATTTTTATTAAAAAAAGTATTGTAAAAATTAAAAGAAGAACTATAAATATTTTTACGATCTATTTCTTCTAATAATTTTTGACCATTGGTAATGTCTTTTTTATAATAATAAAGGCGTAATAAATTCCCCGCTTCAGAAGGTTTTTGATGAAAGAGTTTCTTCTGTACTTCAATAGCCGCTGTGTAATTTTGTTCTTTAAGATAAATTTCACGGGATAATTCTAGTATCCAAAAATTATCGGGCTCTTTTTGCAATGCTAAATTACAATAATGATGCGCTTCAATATATTGCTTTAGCACAAAATGGTTTTTGGCTATCTCAAATAACATAGCAGTATTATCTGGATATATTTGCTGACAATGTGCTAGATTTTCTAATGCTTTATTATAGTTCTCAATACTTCTTTGTTGAATGGATTTTATAAAGTGTTTTTCAAAGTTTAGAGCTTTTTCTTCTTCTTGCAATTCATGTTTGGCGAAAGTCTTAGCACTCGTTGCATTTTCTTCTGAATCATCTTGCGCAAATGAAACATTAAAGAAAACAAGTATGAGTAACAAACTATTAAAAAAATGGGTTTTCATCTAAACAATTAGAAATTAATATTAGATTAATTCAGAAAAATCACCTAGGCTAACACTTGTAAAATCTCCATTAAACTTTACCTTATTGCCAATCATCGCTTTTTCTAGATTGGCATTCGAAATAATAACATTCTTTTGAATTAAAGAATTTTTGATAATAGCATTAGTAACTTTACTGTTATCTCCTAAAGAAACAAAAGGACCAATTTGACTGTTTTTTAAAATAACATTCTCTCCAATATAACAAGGTGGAATAATCTCTGAATTTTCTAAAACAACACTAGTAGAGACCAAATTCAAACCATCTTGTTGTGCATAGGCTAAGACTTTTTGGTTTGTTTCTACTGTTACTTTCTTATTCCCGTTATCCATCCAATCAGAAACAGTATCAGGAACAAATTTTAAGCCTTTTTGCTTCAAAGTTTCGAGTGCATCTGTCAATTGATATTCTCCTCCATTACCTCGAATATCGTTATCAATTAAATACTCAATTTCATTTCGAAGTTTTTCACCACTCTTAAAATAATAAATACCAATAATAGCTAAATCAGATACAAACTTTTCTGGTTTTTCTACAAAATCTGTAATAATCCCTTTTTTGAGTTTAACAACCCCAAATTGTTTTGGGTTATCTACCCTTTTTACCCAAATAACACCATCGTTCTCATTATCTAACGTAAAATCTGCTTTGAATAAAGTATCTGCAAAAGCGACAACACATGGTCCTTCCATTAAAACGCGTGCCTGATAAATGGCGTGAGCTGTGCCTAAAGCTTCTTCTTGTACAAAAACTTGCGCTTTTGCTCCCAATTTTTTTGCTATGTCGATTAACTTTATTTCAGTATCAGCAGGAAAACCTTTTGAAGCAGGTCCAATAATAAAGCCTATATCAGTAACTTTCTGCCCGACAACTGTAACAATTTCTTCTACCAATCGCTGCACAATTGATTTGCCTGCTACTAGCGTTAAAGGCTTTGGTATTGTTAATGTATGAGGTTTTAATCGAGAACCTATACCTGCCATTGGAATAATTATACGCATCTTAATTTTTATTTGTGAGTCTTAAAAGTGCGTAAAGATACATCCCAATGAGGCAAATAGCAAATGATATTTAATTGCTAATTATTCACACATTCTTAATCTATATTTTATATCTTGTTCCCACATAATAAAATTAAGTCATTTTATGAAAATTGTACCGAATTCAATTTTACAATATGCTGAAAATCATTCTCAAAAAGAACCAGCTATTTTACAAGAATTAAGAAAAGAGACATATCAAAAAGTGTTAACCCCTAGAATGATAAGCGGTCATTTACAAGGTAGGTTGTTAGCTATGATATCTAAAATTATTCAACCTAAAAAAATATTAGAAATAGGCACCTATACGGGTTATGCTACTTTATGTCTTGCAGAAGGTTTAAGCGAGAATGGCATGATTCACACCATAGATCATAATGAAGAATTAGTCGATTTTCAATCAAAATACTTCGAAAAAGCTGGAAAAAGCGCACAAATTTTACAACATACAGGTAATGCATTACTCGTTATTCCAGATTTAGGAGCAAATTTTGATTTAGTGTTTATAGATGCCGATAAAATTAATTATTCAAGTTATTTTGAACTCATTATAGATAAAGTAAAAAAAGGAGGTATAATACTGTCTGACAATGTGTTGTGGGACGGAAAGGTGACTCAAAAAACCACAAAAAACGATTTTGATACAGAAGAAATAATAAGATATAATTATAAAGTTAACAATGACAAAAGGGTTGAAACAGTTCTTTTACCTATAAGAGATGGTATAAGTATCACAAGGAAATTATAAAAACCTTTTAAATTTTATTCAAAGACTGGTCTCCTTTTTAAATTAATTGTTTATTTTTGCGTATAGTAAGGACCTTTAATAGTTAAGGTTTTTTATATATTTTTGAAAAATAATCTTATTTAATTTAATTTAGTAAAAATGAAACATGTAAAAGTAGCCGTATTGGCTTTATTAGTTTTTGTTGGTATCAACAACATGAATGCACAGGATAAAAATAATCCTTGGGCTATTAATTTTGGTGTTAATGCTGTTGATTTTCACCCAACTAATTTTGATGGAAATCTAAACGATGAGGGCGCCAGTTCTGAGTGGTTTGATGAATTCTTTAATGTAGGAGATCATTACAATATGATTCCTACAATTTCTAGCATATCAGTTGGAAGATACCTTAATGATGGTTTTACACTTGAAGTAGCTGCAAGTGTAAATAAGATAACAAAAATGGGTAACAACCCAGAGTACGACCCATCAAATGCATTTTTAGCATTAGATGGTAACTTAAAATACAATATTCAAAGTTTATTTGATAAAAATGGTTGGTTTGATCCATATTTACTAGCTGGTGGTGGTTACTCATGGTTTGATTGGGAAGGAACAGGAACACTAAATGGTGGTGCTGGAACTAATTTATGGATTTCAGACAACATAGCTTTTACGCTTCAAACTGCTTATAAACATTCATTTGACAATAATTTTGCACCTTATTTTCAACATACTGCTGGTTTCGCTGTTAAATTTGGAGGAACTGATACAGATGGTGATGGTATCTATGATAACGAAGATGCTTGTCCAGAAACATTTGGTTTAGAAGCATTCAATGGATGTCCTGATACAGATGGTGATGGCATCAAAGATGGTGACGATAAGTGTCCTGAGGTTGCTGGACCTGTCGAATTTAATGGCTGTCCTGATACAGATGGTGATGGTATCTGTGATCCAAACGACAATTGTCCTGAAGTAAAAGGAACTAAAGAAAACAAAGGTTGCCCTGACACGGATAAAGATGGTGTCTTAGATAAAGATGATGACTGTGTTGATGTAGCTGGACCAGCTGACAACAAAGGTTGTCCTTGGCCTGATACTGATGGTGATGGAATCTTAGATAAAGATGATGCTTGTCCAAAAGTAGCTGGTGTGTCTGAAGAAAAAGGTTGTCCTGCAAAACCTAAAGAGGTTATTACGCAAGAAGCTAAAGCTCAATTAGATGCTTATGCTAAAACCATTTACTTTAATAGTTCAAGATCTAGCTTCAAAACAGGTGTTTCTGAAAAATTAGATGCAATTGCAAAAATTATGTCTGAATTTGGTGATGCTAAATTCTTAGTTGCTGGTCACACTGATAGTCAAGGTGGTAGTGCTATGAATCAAAAATTGTCTGAAAGCAGAGCTGCTGCAGTTGTTACTTACCTAACAAGTAAAGGTATTGCTGCTGAAAGATTATCATCTGTTGGATTTGGTGAAGATAACCCAATTGCTACAAACGCAACAAGTGCTGGTAGAGCAGAGAACAGACGTGTAGAAATTAGTTTGAGAAAATAATTTTCAATACTTAATATATTTAAAAGCCTTCCGATTATCGGAGGGCTTTTTTTATACATAAAAACTATTAATTGTATCTTAGCCTACTGATAATTAGGTATGAAATCATTTCTTTTAGATGTCGTTTTAGAGGTTATAAATAAGAATACTAATATTGAGAATATTGTATTTGTACTACCCAACCAAAGAGCTGGGGTATACTTGCAAAAAGCACTTAAAAACGAATTATACAAAACAACATTCTTTCCTCAAATAATAACATTTGACAACCTTGCTGAACAGATAGCAGGCAGACTTAAAACACCATCTATTGAATTATTGTTTGATTTTTATAGTGTCTACTTAGAAAAAACTGTTGTTGAGAAAAGAGAAACATTTGAACAATTCAGTAGTTGGGCAACAACAATCTTAAATGATTTTAACGATATTGATGCTTACTTGGTTAACCCCAAGGATATTTTCAGCACATTAAAAGAAATAAATAAACTTCATAACTGGAATCCTAATACAGATCTCACCAAAAACTACCTTAGCTTTAAAAATCTTGAAAAATATCATAAATCCTTTTATCAATTTTTATCCT
>JGI24023J19991_10001783_pt1 | contig 16207 bp, 13 predicted proteins | sample Cruoilmetagenom1_FD_19991 | JGI IMG/M metagenome (IMG submission 19991) | reverse complement strand
CCGGCCGCAAACCCTGGATAGATATGGCGCGGTTCATGAAAAAACGGCTCGGGAGATGGCAGAAGGCGTTCGGCGGGTGGCCGGTGCCACCTTCGGGCTTTCCACCAGCGGCATTGCGGGCCCTGGCGGTGGCACCGATAACAAACCGGTGGGCACGGTGTGCATTGGTTTTTCCGGACCGGAAGGATCCTATGGAAAGCAGCACTATTTTACCTTCGGCAAACGCCTGATGAATAAACAAATTTTTTCCATGGCGGCGCTGGATATGCTGCGCAAAGAACTTTTAAAGGCGGGTGGATAGGCCAACCCAAAAATACTCGAGGTTTTCGATGATTCTACCGGTAATTCTTGCAGGCGGCAGCGGCACCCGGCTTTGGCCTCTTTCCCGGGCCCTTTATCCCAAGCAACTGATCAATCTGGTTGACCAGTATACCATGCTCCAGAACACGATCCTTCGGCTGGATGGATTGGCAGGTGCAATAAACCCGGTCGTTATATGCAATGACGAATACCGTTTCATGGTGGCTGAGCAGCTTCGCCAGATCGAAATTAAGGCTGATTCGATCATCCTGGAACCGGTGGGCAGGAATACTGCTCCCGCCCTGGCCGTGGTGGCGATCCGGGCAATCGAGAGGGGTGATGATCCCGTGTTGTTGATCCTTCCTGCCGATCACCACATTCAGTACACCGACCAATTTAAACGTGTTTTAACCGTGGGGCATGAATATGCCCGGGCCGGTCGGTTGATTACATTCGGCATCGTTCCGGAAAAGCCGGAGACCGGCTATGGCTACATTAAAATGGGCGAGCCGGTGTCGTCGACGAGTGGGGATGGATCGGCCATGGCCATTGCCGCCTTTGTGGAAAAGCCGGACCGGGAGACGGCCCGGCGGTATGTGGCCTCAAAGGCCTATTGCTGGAACAGCGGCATGTTCATGTTCAAGGCGTCACAGGCGCTGAAAGCCTTGGAATCCTTTGTTCCCGAAATTCTTGCTGCCTGTCGGAAAGCCATTGAAAAGGGGAAGTCCGATCTGGATTTCTTCCGGCTGGATAAAGCGGCTTTCTCTGCCTGTCCCAGCGACTCCATCGATTATGCCGTGATGGAAAAGACTGAAAATGGCGCCATGGTGCCCATGGCGGTCGGCTGGAATGACCTGGGCTCCTGGGAAGCCCTCTGGCAGGTGGGAGAGAAGGACGACGCGGACAATGTGGTCAAGGGAGATGTGGTGCTGAACGATGTTGAGGATTCTTATCTGCATGCCGAACACCGCCTGATCGCTGCAGTGGGCCTAAAGGATCACATCGTTGTGGAGACGTCGGATGCGGTGATGATCTCCCCGCGAAACCGGGTTCAGGATGTCAAGGGGCTGGTCGATCAGCTCAAAGCGCAGAATCGGGAAGAAACGCGGTCTCACCAACGGCTCTACCGGCCGTGGGGCACGGTGGATCAATTGGTTTCAGGCGCGCGATTCCAGGTGAACCGGATTACGGTCAAACCCGGCGGCGTCCTGTCCCTTCAAAAGCATTTCAACCGATCCGAGCATTGGATCGTCGTTCGCGGGTCGGCCCTGGTTACCAAGGGCGACGAACAGGTCGTTCTGAAAGAGGACAGTTCCACATACATTTCCGCCGGTATTGCCCATCGGCTCGAAAACCCGGGAAAGATACCGCTGGAGCTGATCGAGGTGCAGACGGGCGGGTATATCGGCGAGGATGATATCACCCGGCTGGAGGATCTTTACGGGCGGCACCGAAAAGATTATTAAACATACAGTCGCCGATCAGGCCCACAAACACCGCCTCGCCTGCCTTTTCAATTGTTCGAGCGGCCGTCGATTTCCGGGAGAATGATGCCCAGCCGCCTGATTTTACGAAAAAGGGTGCTTTTATGCATGCCCAGTTCCCTGGCCGTCGCCAACCGATTGTAGCGGTTACGCTTGAGCGCATTCATGATGGCGATGGCCTCAGTGGAGTTGAGGGTATGGGTCAAGGTGTCCTGATCTTTGGGCGGCAGGTCTTGTCTGGCGAAGCCGGGCGGCAGGTGGTGGGCCTGGATGGGGCCCGCATTGCAAAGGACGAAGGCGTGTTCGATGATGTTCTCCAGTTCTCGGATATTGCCGGGGTAGTCATGGCACATAAGGAGTTGAAGGGTCTCGGTATCCACTCCGGCGATGGTCTTTCCGCGCACCATGTTCATTTTTTCGATGAAATGATTGATCAGCAAGGGAATGTCTTCCTTGCGTTCCCGCAGGGGGGGCAGGTGCATGCGGATTACATTGATCCGATAGAAAAGATCCTGACGGAACTTCCCCGTAGTGACCAGATCCGATAAGTTCATATTGGTGGAGGCGATCACCCGTGTGTCCGATTTTTCCTTTTTTACCGCGCCAAGGGGCGTAAAGGCGTGTTCTTCTAAAACACGCAGCAGCTTTACCTGAAACGCCGCGCTGGTATCCCCGATTTCATCGAGCAGAATGGTGCCCCCATCGGTGACGGAAAAGTAGCCGGGCTTGTCTTTCACTGCGTTGGTGAAGGCGCCGGCTTTGTATCCGAACAGTTCGGATTCGAGCAATGTATCCGGCAGGGCGCTGCAATTGATGGCCACAAAGGGTTTGTTCTTTCGCGGACTGGCCCCATGAATGGCCCGGGCCAGCAGTTCCTTTCCCGTACCGGTTTCCCCTTCCAGCAGCACGGTGCTGCCGCTTTCCGCCACCATGGGCAAAATGGCAAGAATTTCATGCACGGCCTCGCTGCGGCTGATAATGTCGCCAATTTGAAAACGGCCGTCCAGCCTTTTGCGCAGTGCTTCCACCAAGCTGTGATCACGGAAGGTCTCTACGCCGCCGAGTACTTCCCCGGTCCTGCTCTTCAAGGGCGACGTGGAGACCGTAATGGGGATCCGTTTCTTTTCGCTGTTGACGATATAGGTCGAGGTGTTGGTGAGGGAGGTGCCATCTTGCATGGTCCGTTTCAACGCGCAGGCATCCTCGCACATGTTGGAGCGGAACACCTCCCAGCAGTGGCGGCCGATGGCCTCTTCCCGGGAGATCCCCGTGATCTGTTCCGCGGCACGGTTAAAAGACATGATGCGCCATTGGTGATCGACGGTGAACACACCGTCGGAAATGCTTTCCAAAATGATTTCGGTGACGTTGTCGGGGATCGGGGCGGATTCGGGCTTTTTCATGGCTGTTTGCACCGGCGTTCAGGGCCAACGGGTTTTTCATAGCAACCGGTAACGGCTGCGAACCCTATGCTTATACGCTAGTTGACAGACAAGTTCCAGAGCACGAATAAATAATCGGGGATCGATGGGGAGGGCAGGGGGCGGACGATGATCGGTAAGCGAAGATGGAAGGGGGGCCGTCGCAAAAATTAATCCGCGGAAAATTCATCGAAACCGATCATTTTTGACGCATCGACTGAATGCGATTATTCGGATCTCATGTCTATGGAATTTTTTCCTGAGAATAAGTATGTCTTCGACTATTTTATAATCCGCAGGTGGTGTTGGCGCCGTCGCCATTCATCGAAGGCGTTGAGGTGGGCCAATAGATCCCGGCACTCCACCCTGAGCATCTTTACCTGCCAGATGCTCGAGGGCGAGATGCGGGCTTTGAAGATATCGAAGATGCTTCCCTTGCCGCAGGGGTCCAATACCTCCAGGAGATGGATGATTCTTTCCACGGTGGGGAAATAGTCATTGATGTCGACGGACCTATCCAGGATTTCAGCGGCTCGGGCCTTGAGTTCCCGATACTCCCCGGAATGGCTGGTCGCAGCGATCTGCGTGGCCTTAAGGGCGGATTTCCAGCGTGATTCCAGTTCGGATAGGGTCAGCCGGTCGTTCATCGGTCCGTCGCCTGCGTTTCATCCGCCGGCACATATCCCGACATGCACCGGCGGATGGGCCTGATCACATGGCCGTTTCCGGGTGAAAAACGTTGACTTCCTTGAGGTCATCACCCAGGTACTCGCGTTCATTGGGGCCAAGTATGCCCAAAGAGAGGCAGATCAGGGTCCACATATGAACCACCGGGTAGTTGCCGCCGTAATGCTCGCTCAGTTCATGGATCTGAGCATGACAATTGTGGCAGCCGGCGATGCAGTAATCGGCTCCGGTGGCTTTGATCTGTTGGTCTTTGATCATGCCAAACTGGAGACGTTGCTCCTTGAAGCCCGATTGGAGGAATCCGCCGCCGCCGCCGCAGCAAAAGTTGTTGGAGCGGTTGGGCTGCATGTCGATGAAATTCTCTTCACCTACGACGGATTTGACCACATAGCGCAGATCTTCGGCGATGGGATCGCCGTAGCTTTTCCGAACGATCTGACACGGGTCCTGTACCGTGAATTTGATCTTCAGGTCCTTGTTCCAGTCGGAATTGACCTTCAGTTTGCCTTCACGAATCCATTTGGCATAGTACTCATAGATGTTCTTAACTTCGAAGTTGTGTTCGATGTTGAATTTTTTCAGTCCGGCCCGGACTGAGAAGGTAACGTGCCCTCACTCGGTATTGAGAAACGTCTTGCACCCCAGCTTGTCCGCCCGGTTGGCAGAGGTGGTGGTAATGTGCTTCCAGGCATCGTCGTCGGCCAGGAACATGCAGTAGTTCTCTCCACCCCACCCATGGCTGCCGTAAGTCCAGTTTACCCCTGCAACGTGCAGGATTTTCCACAACGGGACCATTTCATCCGGTTCGGTGACCGGTTCGCGTGAATTCTGGTTCAGGAAAAATTCGGCACCTTCTTTGTCGATGGGTGCCTGCATCTCGGCAAATTCCGGCTGTGCTTCCTGGTACTCCTCCAGCACATCCTCTACAACGAAGACGAAGTCATCAGGTGCGGTACCCATGGCGCTGGTGCTCTCATTTCTAAGGGCCATATCGCAGGAGCCCAGGATACCTTTGGGGCGCTCTTCACGCGGCCGCAAGGTTCTGGCGTTGTAAACCAGCTGGGGAATATCGATCTGCATGGGACAAACATAGATGCACCGCTGGCACATGGTGCACATCCACGGCCAGTCCGATTTGGCGATCTCTTCATCCAGTCCCAGTGCGGCCATTCGCAGGAACTTGCGCGGGTCCATGCCATCCAGACCGGTTGCCGGGCACCCGGAGGAACACGCACCACAAGTGAGGCACAGGTTTAAATTGCCGCCTTCCGGCAGGATCTCCTTGACCTTGTCCATAAATGTACTTTGTTTTTTGCCGCCCAACTGAATGACATCATCATTCATTGATTCCGCCTCCTGTTCTGATTTAGGGTTCTCACCAGCAATTGGAAAGCCGTCGGCTTAGGATCGTGAACTTTATAAAGTGAACCCAATTACTTGTCTATCCATCCGTTTTCTGCGTTACATCAACGGCCACATACAGACAGTATGCAACCGTTGATGTGCCTTGAAAACGAACGGATATCCTTCGCGATTTTCGTTCACTTTATTTCGTCCCCAATCCTTAAAAGGTTTGAACCGTTAGCCGATGGTGGCAGGGCATTTCGCCCTGAGTATATCCAAAAGTAANCATGCATAAAGTGTGCCCGATTNTTAATCGTCAGGGATTTAAAAAAAGACTGTATTCTCAAATTGATAATGCCGATCGGAAATATTGGCCCGGTTTTAGAGTCGCAAACTTGCGCCTGTTTGGGCGCTGGTGAGTTCTGATTTTGCGACGCTGGTTCCCGCGGCAGCAAAAAATCGGTCTGTACCGGCAAATTGTCATTTAATGCTTGCCAAGTGTTTTTTTCTGTTATAATCGTGTGCCAGCGCAATGAGCCTGCCGGTGGCGGGCGATGCGCTTATCCCTACGTAAAGCGGTGTTTGCCCCCCCTTTGATAAGCGTAATGCAGATGATAATCCCTGAACGGCAGGTGAATTGCTTATCCGCACGCACGTGGCAAACGGCCGTTGCGGTCGATCGCCGGATGTCCCGGTGTCGATTGTTTGCATCTGGATAATAACATAACCGAATCATCCAAGAAGAAAGTGTAAGTAGAAATATCGATGGACGAGAACAAACGAAAGAAAATTGAAGCCAAACTGTTCCAGCTGTTTACACAAATCGATCAAAACCAGAATGCCGGTTCCTACGCAAAAAGGACACCCACCGTCGTGAAGGTCATTCGTCGCCGTAAAGGAAAACCCGATCTGCAGGTTGCTTAAAATACACCCCAAAAAGGCCGCGTTGCCGACTGAGTGAATGGGTACGGAATAGAATTTCATCCGTGAGTAGGATTGTTTTGCCTGTAGGCATGATGATTTCCGAAACCCTGCGAAACTATATTGGCATGCAGCCATGGGTTCTTCTGCGATCAAGAGACCATTGCATGGTTTCGGAAATAGTGGTATTTAAAAGGTATTTTAGCGGACTTGTCCGCGTTCATAACCTATTTTCGATACCCGTGATGACGGCTTACGGAGCGTGCAGTTGTTCTTTCCCGGCTGGTAGGCGCTGCTCGGGGCCTGTCGGTTTTCCCGGAAACGGCGTCGATGATGATGAGCCGAAGGTGCCTTGTGGCCATGACGCAGACCCTGATCGCCTGCCACGGATGTGACCTGCTGCACCGTGTGCGACCGCTGCCTGAAAAAAGCAAAGCCCGGTGCAGCCGCTGCGGGACGTTGTTGTACGTCCACAGTCCGGAAACCGTTAACCGGACCCTGGCCCTTGCCATCACCGGTCTGGTGTTTCTGGTTATCGCCAACCTGTTCCCGTTTTTGTCCCTGGAGTCACAGGGCACCGTTCTGGAAACCACCCTGATCACCGGCACGATCATTCTCTCCCAGCAGAGTATGGCGGGGCCGGCCATACTGGTTCTGCTCACCAGCATGCTCATTCCCGGTCTGCTTTTAGGGGCACTCGTATATGTGTTGTGGGCCATTAAACGGGGGTATCGCCTGCCGGCCGGAAGGCGGCTTTTCAGGCTGGCCCTCACCCTGCGCCCGTGGAGCATGACGGAGGTGTTTCTGCTGGGAATCCTGGTATCGGTGGTCAAGCTGGCGAAAATGGCCGCCATCATCCCCGGCACGGCCCTGTTCGCTTTTCTTGCCCTGGTGTTTGTGCTTGCAGCGATCAACGCATTTATGGATCCCCGGGCCATATGGGAAAAAATGGACAAATGGTCATGACATGTGCGCATGCAGCTCGCACTGCCGCCGGGGCCGGCCTGTTCAGCTGTCACAGCTGTAGCCTCCTGGTCCGCCGCCCATCGATGACCGGTCGGGTAACCGTCAGATGTCCCCGATGCGGTGCGCGTCTTCATCTCAGGAAGCCAAACAGCATTACCCGGTCTTGGGCGCTATTGATAGCGGCGCTGATTTTCTATATACCGGCAAATTTGTTTCCGGTGACCATCACCTCGTACCTGGGTAGCATCCAGGCCGATACGATCATGAGCGGGGTCATCTTTTTCATGCAGACCGGCAGTTGGGGCATTGCCCTGATTATTTTTGTGGCCAGCATCGTGGTCCCCATTGCCAAGCTGATTGTCTTGGGTGGGCTGCTGATTTCGGTGCAGCGGCGCTCCCGTTGGCGGCCCGCGGAGCGCACCCGTCTCTATCGTATTACGGAATTGGTGGGGCGCTGGTCCATGCTGGATGTGTTCGTGGTGACGGTGCTGGTGGCGCTGGTCCGGCTCGGCTACCTGACCACCATACAAGCCGGCGTCGGCGTGGTTTATTTTGCCGCCGTGGTAGTCATCACCATGATTGCCGCCATGACGTTTGACCCTCGGCTGATCTGGGATGTGCTGGAGAAAAACGATGAATCAAACGCCCACTGACACCCCTGTTCTATCGCCGATGCCCGAGCCCGAGATCCAGCGCGGCAAGCGTTTTTCGATAGTTTGGCTGATTCCGCTTGTTGCCGTCTTGATTGGTTGCTGGCTTGTCGTTAAAACCATTCGGGAGACCGGTCCCACCATTACCGTCGTCTTCAAATCCGCCGAAGGGCTGGTGCCCGGCAAAACGGAAATCAAATACAAAGATGTAACCGTCGGTAAGGTGCAGCGCATTCAGCTCAGCGCGGATCTCACCCAGGTGTACGTCACGGCGGCCATGAGCCGCGAGGTCTCCGCTCATCTCACACAAGACACCCTGTTTTGGGTCGTCCGGGCGCGGTTGGCCGTGGGTGAGGTGTCCGGCATCAGCACCCTGCTTTCCGGTGCCTATATCGGCATGATGCCCGGCACCGGCGGTAAAGCCATCCACCGATTCGAAGGCAGGGAAAAACCGCCGGCTATTTTTCGGAATACGCCGGGCCGGCAATTCAACCTGCGTGCCGAGCAGTTGGGATCCCTGGATATCGGATCTCCGGTATACTACCGTCAGGTAAAGGTGGGGCGTGTTATCAATGTGGACATGGCCGCAGACGGTACCGGCGTATCCCTTGAAATCTTTGTGGAAGCGCCCTATGACAAACAGGTAAAACGCGGTTCCCGCTTTTACAATGCCAGCGGCCTGAATGTGAAAATCGGCGCCGATGGCGTGCGTATCGATACGCCTTCGCTGGCCAGTCTGCTCGTGGGCGGCATCTCCTTCTTTACGGCCGACAATCTTAAAACGGCCCCGCCGCCCACGGCGAATCATACCTTTGCCTTGCATGACAACCGTGACGCCGCCAATGCCGCTATCTTCAGCTACCGTGAGTATTACCTGCTCTACTTCGAAGAGACGGTACGGGGACTGTCGCCGGGCGTCCCGGTGGACCTCTACGGGATCAAAATCGGAGAGGTGATCAGTATCCGTCTGTTGTTCGATCAGGATAAGCTGACCTTCCGGATTCCGGTTCTCATTTCCATCGAGCCGGATCGGATTGAACTCGCCGGTGAACTGGCCATGCCGGAATATAATGTGGTGGAAAAGCTAGTGGAAAAAGGGCTGCGGGCGCAGCAGCGGACGGGAAACCTGCTTACCGGCCAATGCTATGTGAGCATGCATTTTCAACCGGAGGGTGAACCCCAGGCGATCCGCCGGGATGATGTCTACCCGGTATTGCCGACCATTCCCAATGCGGTAGAAGAGATCGTGGCAACCGCCAGGCAGATGCTGAATCGCTTCAACGATCTTTCCCTGGAAGAGACGCTGGTGGATATCCGGGAAGCCGCACGGGAGGTCAAGGCCATGACCGGATCCAATACGCTGGAAAGTGCCATCAAAAATATTGATCAAAGCTTTGCCGAACTCAAGAAGGTGACATCCGATCTCAACCAGGGTACCCTGCCGAAGGTTAACGGCATGCTGGACCAGGCCAGAGAAACGCTGGCCCGGGGCGAACAAACCCTTGCCACCGCCAATATCGTGCTGGGCGAAGGCGCGCCTGCGGTATACAACCTGAACCGGTTGCTCCTGGAGCTTCAGGAGGCGGCCCGGGCCGTGGAAGCCCTGGCCGATTATCTGGAGAGACATCCCGATTCCATTGTTTTCGGGAAAGGAGATGAGGGATGATCCGTAACTTATTGTGGATTCCGGTAATCGGCGGTGCCTTGATCGTGATTTTTTCAGGTTGCCGGTCCATCACCCCGCCGGTCACCTACTACACCTTAAGTGCCATCAGTCTTGATCAGGAGGCAACAGGGGGTGCTGACGCCCAGCCGGCCATGACCATCGGTATCCGACCTGTCGAGCTGCCCGGATATATCAACCGGACCCAGATGGTGAGACGAATCGGTCCTAACCAGTTGAAAATTGAGTCCTTTCACCGATGGGCCGACTATCCTGACCGGCTGGTACAGCAACTGCTTGGAGAAAATCTGCAAACGCTCTTGCCTCATGCCCGTGTGGTCAATGCACCTTGGGCGGTGGGGTTCAATCCGGATGTTACCGTCTCTTTCCAATTCCTGGAGTTGATTGGGACGATCGACAAAAAGGTGCTTCTCCGTGCCGTGTGGACAATTGCCCCCAATGCGGGTTCATCGGCACCCCCGTCCCAACGGACGACCCTTTTAGAATCGATGAACGGCAACGGGTTCGATGGACTGGCCGCTGCCCATAGCCGCGCACTGACCGCCCTTTGTCGTCAGGTCGCCGAATCGATACACGCCTTTCAGGACTGATTATGAAACGATTCTCATGGACGCAATCGTTCCAGGAAAAAGAATATGGCGAAGCGGTTAAGCAAGAAGATCTGGTTTATTTGGATAATTTACTTTACGATTTATGGGCACTTGGCCGTGATATCATCCTCGTATGGACACCGTGTAATAAAGGGTTAAAATTACTCGTCATCCCCCACTACAAGATTGGTGAAGCCATCGCCGATCATGATCCGACCCACGATAACGGTGAAAAAGAAAATCGTGAAAAGCGCATCAGACCCTTTATTCAAGAGATCGTCGCCGGTCCCAAGATGGTCTCGCTCGACAGGTTACTGCACACGGCTGATCTGCTGAATGCCAAGCCCCGGTATGTGGAACTTCCATTTACGCCGGGAAAAGCGTTGCCGCTGAAAACCATCAGCTTACTGGTAAAGCGATACAGCATCACCTTGGTAGAAGATCGGGCGGTGGCATTGTTTGACATCGTCGGTTTCTCACACTATTCACCGCTTGAGCAAGTCACCCAGCTTAATAGTTTGTCATATTCAGTCAATACTGCCTACAGCAAGCTCATGGATCAGGACATTGAAATCCGATTTGCACGTACCAACACCGGGGATGGCTTCTATATCTGGAACCGGGACCGTGGCATTCACGCCAACCTGGATCTCTATCATTTTATGCATCTGGTCCTGGCGGAAAATGCGGTAGCCCGGAGCAAAGCCACAAAACACACGGCGCCATTGTTGCGAACCTGTTTCCATGTGGGTGGACATTACGAATTTTATCAATCTGAGGGCTTGAACCCGACCACGTTCAGCTATATCGTCGGCGATGTGACCATTGAACTGGCCCGGATGATCGACGATGCCAGGGCCGGACAGATCCTGATCGGCAATTTTCACATACCGATGGTCGATTCGGAAACCGCAGAAAATGTTCCCGTTGATACCGTTGATTTCATAAACCGAACCCAACATCGTTTATCAAGTCTGCAGAATCTGATTCTCGGAGACGATCGAATCGAAACCATTAAGTGCTATTTGACCGGCAACCGGCGTACTGACGGCAACTATTGCATCAGTCGATATCTGCTCACGGACAAGCATGGTTACACCCGCCATGTCTTCAACGCGAAGGTCAACATATGCCGTGAAAAAGGTTATTCCATCTATTTAGGCCTCCCAAACGCCGAGTTGGTGGATTTTGGCGTTGTCGACCACCTCCCGTTGGGGAATATATTGTTATGATAAAGAGGTCGGCTGATGGAACATTAGAAAAAAGGATCAGGGATGCACTGACAACAGCGGCCGGTGTTTTGGGTGCGGCCATTCGCATAGGTGTTCCAATAAGGTGTTGAAGGGTCGTGCGCAGCGTTATCGCGCGTTGTCTGATGCAACCAATGAGGCCGTATTTATTTCGGAAAAAGGCGTATGTATAGAGGCAAATCATGGGGCCACCGAAATGTTCGGCTATGATTATGATGAGTTAATCGGGATATTCGGATCGGATGTGATTGCACCCGAATCGAAAGAGTTGGTATCAAAAAAGATGCTATCGGAGCATGAAAAGTCGTATGAGGCAATTGCCCAAAGAAAAGACGGCACCACCTTTTGTGCAGAGATCTGCGATAAAAGGACGACATTCACCGGTAAGGATGTCAGGGTAACGGTGGTTCGCGGCATCGATGAACGCAAGCGGTACGAGGAGGTGCTAAGGGAATATCAGGAGCGATTCAAAACACTCGCCGAATATGCGCCTTTTGGCCTTTTCATCATGAAGGCCGATCGGTGTTTTGAGTATTTTAATCCTGAGTTTACTGCGATCTTCGGTTATGGCCTCGACGATCTTCCGGACAAGGATACGTGGTTTGAAAAAGCGTATCCCGCCCGGAAATATAGGGACCGCGTACGTTCCGTCTGGAACAAGGACATCATCTACGATGTGAATCCAGGAGAGGTCGCCGTCAGGACATTTACGGTCCGGTGCAAAGATGGCCAGAATAAGATGATCCGTTTCAAAAATGTTGCTTTAGGAGGTGGCAAGCAACTGCTTTCTTACGAGGATATTACTGCCTATGACAAGGCGGAGAAGCGGTTGAAAAGATCGGAGAAGAGGCTGCATTGGCTAACGTCCCGCCTTTTGACGGCCCAGGAAAATGAGCGCAGACGAATGTCCATGGAACTGCACGATGACCTGGGACAGCGCCTTGCGGTTTTAAAGCTTCAGATCCACTCCGTGGCCGAAAGCCTGCGTAAGGATCAGACCAAACCGGCGGCGGAGTGTGACCATATTTTAGACCATGTTGCTGAAACCATTGAATATGTTCGTAAGATCTCACACGAGCTGAGCCCTTCAGCCATTCACGAACTCGGTCTTCATGTTGCGCTGAAACATTTGTTTAAAGAGTTCTCCGATCATTCCGATGTGCGAATTTTAGTGGAAATGCCGGATGTCGACACCCTGTTCTCGCCGGAAACCGAGGTGGTCTTGTACAGAATTTTTCAAGAGATAATGACGAATATTACCAGACATGCTCAGGCCAAGACCATTTCCATTGCCATCCGGAAGCGGAAAAGAAGGATTTCGTTCGTGGTGGCGGATGACGGTGTGGGATTCTCCACTGAGGAGGTTGCAGCGGCAGGTCCGGTCGATAAAGGATTGGGCCTGGTAACCATGGATGAACGCATCAGAATGATCGGAGGAAAGTTAGAAATATCCAGTCGGATAAACAACGGAACCCGTATCGTCTTTTCAGTGCCGACCATTCAGGGGTCGCGAAAATGGAAACAGTGAATACAACTGACTCCGCCGGCTGATTCATCGGGGGATTCCCCAATACGCATCTTTTGCGTGAGCGGCCGGCCATCGCGCAAATGGGTGTGGAAGACCATCGAAAAACGATCGGCCGGCGGTCTCGTGGAAACGGTATGCCAAGTCAAATTACGCAGTCGCCGGAAGCGGAAAAGGCTTGACAAAAAATCCCAGTCAGGTATGAATCGGCGGATTTGGTTCAGGTGCTCATAACGAGCTAGGGGAACCCCGTGAAAAGCGGGGACGGGCCCGCCGCTGTAATCGGGGACGAAAGCCGCAAACTCACCACTGACGGTCATTGACGGTCGGGAAGGTGCGGTCGATAGGATGATCCGTGAGTCAGAAAACCTGCCTGAACGAAAATGAGTCGTGAGCGCGCGGATGGCGTTCGACTCTAAATAGAATACCGTGGATCAAAAAGGGAGATCTCCGGATCGAAGCCACCATCGGTCCGGGGATTTTTTTGCTTTTCCGGAGGAGATGAATGCAGGGATCGGTCGCATTGGGAATTGGGATGGTCAGCCTGTTTGTAGCGGCCGTCGGTTTTGCAGCGGAACGGGAAACATTAGAACCGCCGGTGATGATGGATGCCGTGGTCGTCACCGCACGGAAGATGAACGAGCCCTTGCGTACCGGTGATGTGGACAGGGAGATCACACCGGTGATGACCACCACCATCCGGCGGGAAGCCTTTGAAGGAAAAACCGAAAATATCGCCGAAATCATCGAAAAAGAAGTGGGCGTACAGGTGCGGCAGTCGGGTGGACTCGGTTCGTTTTCTTCGGTCTCCCTGCGGGGATCATCCAGTGATCAGGTGCTGGTCTTCATGGACGGCATTCTGCTCAACGATGCCTCCGGCGGCGGCGTCGACCTCAGCACCATCGCCCTGTCGGATGTCGCCGCCATCGATATCTACCGGGGCGCCACACCCATCAACTTTGGCAGCTCCGGCATCGGTGGGGCGGTTAATATTCGTACCCTGCGTTCCCAAAAGGGGCTCAATGCGAGCGCATCCGGTGGATACGGTTCCTTCAACGGCCGAAAGATCAACGGCTTCATCAATCACAAGCCGGGTCGTTTCGATTATCTGATCTCGGCCGATTACCTTGCTTCCGACAATGATTTTGAGATCCTGAACGACAATGGGACGGAGTGGAATCCCAACGACGATCGCGTGGAAAAGCGCAACAACGCCGAGGTGGAACAGGCCAACCTGCTGGGCAAGGTCGGATATGATGCGTCGGATACCCTGCGGCTGGATTTGGTGAATCAGTTCTTCATCAAGGATCAGGGCATTCCCAGCTGGAACAACAGCCCCTTGACCCGTTCGACCCTGGACACCATCCGCAACATCACCACCGTCAAGCTGACGGCGGACGATCTCACGGCCGCCCATCTCAATACCAACACCCGATTGTCCTACACCTGGAAAGAAGAGGAGTATGATGATCGGGGCGGTCACATCGGGCTGGGTCAACAGCACAACACCTACACTACCGATCGGTTCGATGCGGATATGTTCGTCGAATGGACGGGTGACCGGCAGAACCTGATCGGCACCGTCAACCTGCTCCACGAGACGTATGAGAGTGAAGATCATCTGGGCAAATCCAACCCGAGGGACAGCCGGCGCGACACATTTTCTCTGGGGATGCAGGACAGCATCTTCTTGTTTGACGAATCCCTGATCGTCACACCGGCCGCCCGTTATAAATGGATTGAAGACACCCTTTCGGCCGGGAGCAGCATCTGGGGCACGCCCCTTGGGCAAGAGAACCGCAGCGACAATTATCTGACCCCGCAAATTGGTCTGGTCTACGGGCCGCTGGCGTGGTTGAAGCTCAAGTCCAATCTGGCCAAATACGTGCGCCAGCCCTCCTTCTTCGAGCTTTTCGGTGATCGCGGCCTGTTCATCGGCAACCCGGATCTCAAGGAGGAGAGAGGAATCAATTTCGATATCGGCGCCGAGTGTCAGTGGGCGGCCCCTGTCGATTGGCTTCAGCGGCTTTCCCTCAATGCCGCTTACTTTCACAATGATGTGGAAGATTTGATCACCCGGGTCTACGATGCCAGGGGGATCGGAAAATCCGTAAACATGTCCGGCGCCTTGATTCGTGGCGTCGAGTTCAGCGGTACTGTCGAATTTCTGGATCGTTTCCGTGCGGTCGCAAACTTCACCCACCAGGATCCAAAGAACGAGAGCGACATCAACGCTTTTGACGGCAAGCGCCTTCCCGGCCGCTTCGAAAATTCCTTGCTCGGGCGGCTCGAGGCCCGCTATGCCGGCGTCACCGTGTATGGTGAGTACGTCATGGAAACCGGCATGTATTACGATGCGGCCAATCTGCTGCCGGCAGCGGACAAGAAGGAAGTCAATGCCGGCATCTCCTGGGCTTTCGGATCGTGGATGTTCTGGCTCGAAGGCAAAAACCTGGCCGATGAGCGGTATGAAGATTTCAACGGGTTTCCCTTGCCCGGCAGGTCGTTTTTTGCCTCCATTAAATATACATTCTCAACCCAGCAACCAACACAAAAAAGGAGCGAATCATGAATCACCATTTGAGAAGAATCAGGAATCCATTCATTGGGGCCGGACTGTTGATCGCCATTTTCACGCTGTGCATCCCCGCTTCGGCTTTGTCTGAAGTCGTTCAGACCGCGGTGGTCGCCACTGTGGCGGCGGACTACTCCAGCGGTGCCCATTCCATCGTTGAGGTCGATCCGGTGGGCGGCCCGCGAATCGTGCAGAACGACCTGCTGCCGACCATTTCGGACATTATGGTCGCCGCCTACGAGAACTTCTTCTATCGCATCGAACTCTACCAAGCCGACAACATCACCAAGTTCGACATCGCCGCGCCGGACACACCCATTTACCAGTATTCCGTATTGGACAGTGGTGAAACCGGCAGCGCCAATCCCCACGCAATGATCTTTTTAAATGATCAGAAGGCCTACGTGCTGCGTTACGGTAAAACCACGGCCTGGATCGTAAATCCGTCCGCCACCAGCGAGGCTGAGTTTAAAATCGGGGCGTTGGATTTGGGCAGTTACGCCGATTCCGACGGCATCCCTGAAATGGACAACGGCATCATCGTCGATGGCGTCTTGTACATCTGTATTCAGCGCTTGGATCGCAGTGGTTTTCCGTGGGGTCAATCGAATACCGCCTATGTGGCCCTGTTTGACACCGCCACCGATACGGAGATCGCTACCGGTGTTACCAACAGCGACGGCGTCAAGGGTATCCCGCTGCCGATAAAAAATCCCGGCGCCATCCAGTATCTTGCCGCCAACGACACCATCTATCTTCAGGGCGCGGGCAGCCTTTTCTCCACGCCACCGGTATACTCCGGCGGCATCA
>JGI24023J19991_10001782_pt1 | contig 16208 bp, 16 predicted proteins | sample Cruoilmetagenom1_FD_19991 | JGI IMG/M metagenome (IMG submission 19991) | reverse complement strand
CCGGGGATATCTTTCTTTTCGGAAGAAGGCTGCCCCACCGCTTCATCAGACAGCCCGGGGACTCAACAGCCCGGGTAATACAGTTCCGTATGGACGCTTTCGGTGAAGGGTTTTTTGGATTGCCCGAAAATCTTCCAATCCGTACACTCCTGGACCGCTCGGCTCAAGGGCTGGCCTTTCCTTCAGTATCTATTCAAGACACCGGCCGGCTGGCAGCTGTTATCCAGGCCGGTACTTCCCGGCGTTTACCGGGACTGCTCCTGCTGCTGGCTGATCTGTCTGATTCCGCCGGCCGGGGGGAAGCGCTTACTCTCTCCCCGGGAGGAACGGTTTTCAGCAGCCGGGGTGTGGATGAGGAACGCCTCTCCCGGCTGCAGGATTTTATCGAATCCGAACACGCCGGGGATGCAAGCCTTGATGCAGCCGCTGAAACTCTAGCTCTGACACGGACTTCCTTCTGCCGTTATGTGAAGAGGATTACCGGGCGGACATTTACCGAGCTGGTAAATGATTACCGGCTCACTGTGGCGGCGATGATGCTCCGGGATATCGGGGCAGGAGCTGTATCTGTGGCAGCTGTATCCGGGGATGCAGGGTTCGGGAGCCTGTCCCATTTCAATGCCCGTTTTAAAGAGCGGTTCGGCATAACACCGATGGAGTACCGTGAAGCGGCAGCTGCGGGAGAGGTCAATAAAAAACTTGACTAAAACACTATTAAATAAGACTTTTAGTCCAGGAGCTTAATATGACGATTTCAAAAGAAACAAGGGTGTTTGATATTCTGGAAGAGTACGGTGATATCGAAAAAGTGATGGAAGCCATGGGTATAAAAAGTGTCGGGAAGTACAATATTCGTCGGATTATCACCAGATTCCTTACCGTTGAGAGAGCCGCAAAAATACATAAGAAACCCCTTGATGAGTTTCTTATTACTCTTAATAAAGCCGTGGAACTTGTATAGGGCATCTCTATCGAAATTCGATTCCACCTTCAGATATGCCAGTAATAATGAGCGGTTCCGGCAATAATGTCACACTATCTCCAGAATGCCATGCGCTTTCTTTTCCTGTTTTTGTTTCATAAACAACAGTTTAACGGTTTCCGAGGTCAGTAGAAAAAATCTTCATCGCTGCCGGTCCAGAACCTCCCGAAATTTGGTTCATTCCAGATTTCCAGGGCAGCCAGGCTGTCGCCGTATCGAAGAGCCACCGCCTGAACATATGCTAACCAATAGGAGAGCTGCTCCGGGTTTACCTGCCGCTTACCCCCGGAGTTACATCGTGAGGAATTCCGGTACAGGAAAATAATACTGCTGATATTGTAAAAAATGAGAGTATCTTACCGAAGTTGTCAATCATGGCTATGCTTTAGTATAAGAGAATACTCTGCAAAATGGTGGAACTATGAAAGCATTGGTGTTAAAAAGTCCGGAAGTTCTTGAAATCTCTAATCTCCCGGTATGGACTCTGGAGTCGGGTGAGGCTTTGATTCGTGTAACAAAATGCGGTATCTGCGGCAGTGACATTCGGTATTTCTACGGTGAGAATCCCTGGGCAAAGCAGACTCTGGGCAGGGAAATCCCGAATCCTCCGAATATTGTATTGGGCCATGAGTTTGTGGGCTTTGTTGAAAAAGTTGCTCATAGTTCTGATGAGCATCTGTTGGGAAAAAGGGTGGCGGTGAATACCTTTATCACCTGTGGACGCTGCTCTTTCTGCCGGAGCGGCAGGGAGAATCTTTGCCCTGATACAAGGCATCTGGGACATGCTCAGGGTTGGGGAGAGATGGATTATTATCCCGGCGGGATGGCTGAATTCTGCCCGGTTCCTGTCAGCCAGATCTATGAGCTGCCTGAGAATGTCAGCGACGAAGAGGCCACTTTTCTCGACCCGATGATTGCGGCGCTGCATGCTGTGGATGTGGGTGCCCCGAAGGTGCTTGATAAAGTTGCAATCTATGGTGCAGGACCGATCGGTCTTTTAATAGCTCAGTTTGTTAAAATCTATGGTGCATCCAGAACGTTTATCTGTGATATTGCCGATGAAAATATTACTGCGGCTGATGCCCTGGGTGTGGACTATGCTGTGAATATTGCTGAGAAACAATCGGCTTTTCGTGAAATTGTAAAATCCCAAACCTCCGGGAATGGGGTAAATCTGGTATTTAACACAATCGGAACAAACCAGAGCATTGTGGAATCACTGGAGCTTCTGGATAAAGGGGGAACACTTGTTTTGCTGGCGACTAAGGATAAGAAGCTTGTTTTTCCGGCTCTTAACCTCAGTGGTGAGCGGACAATCAGGACTTCTTCCAACGCTCTCTACAGTGACTTTCCCAGAGCTTTGGAAATGCTGGCGACAGGGAGGGTGAATGTGAAACCTTTAATCTCCCATCGCTTTCCCTTATCAAAGGGTGTAGAGGCTTTTGAAGTTGCCTGTAATAAGGAATCCTCGGGAGCTATCAAGATTATTCTGGAGGTATCATGATGGGTGTAAAAGGTAAACGTATTCTGGTAACCGGATCGAGCCGGGGGATAGGCCGTGCCATTGCAAAGACTATGGCACAGCAAGGTGCTGTAGTGATTGTGCACGGCTCAAAACCAAGTGAAAATCTGGAGCAAAGCTATGATGATATACGTGCTTTTAGTCCGCAATCCATCAAGGTGACAGCCTCCTTGTCCGAAGAGGCCGAGGTGACGGCGATGTTCGATACCATCGGGAAGCAGCTTCAGGGAATGGATGTGCTGGTGAATAATGCGGCGGTACAGAATCCAGGAGGGTTTCTCGATCTTTCTCTGAAGGATTGGGATTATGTTCTTGGGGTAAATCTACGGGCACCCTTCCTCTGCGGTCAGCTTGCCGGGCGGATGATGAAGGAACAGGGTAAGGGCGGCAAAATTATCAACATCAGCTCGGTTCATTCCCGGGAACCCCGACGTAACTTTGCCCATTATAGCGCCGCAAAAGGTGGACTGGAACAGCTTACCCGCTGCATGGCATTAGAGCTGGCGGACTACAATATTCAGGTGAATGCTCTCACCCTCGGAGCGATTGCCACCGAACTCACTCCGGATAACCGCGCCGGAGCTATCTCCACTGCAATTCCTGCCGGCCGTGTGGGAACTGTTGAAGAAGTCGCAAAACTCGCAGTATTCTGCGCTTCAGATGACTGCAATTACCTCACCGGTTCGTGTATTACTCTTGATGGTGGGTTAACTCTGGGATTCTGTGCCAGTCGGAGGGATTTGTAGCCGGGGATTATTCCCAGTCCAGCAGCCGGCTCTCCCCGTCGATTTTCCGTATAGCTGTAACATCCTGGGAAACTTCCAGGGTTCCTTTGAAATCTCCCTCTTCGCCTCTAATGGCGAAGTAGCGGATCTGAATGTACTTCGGTCCCATCTTGATAACAAAGGAAGCCTCTTCTTTTGTTCCGCTTCTAAAGGCTTTGAGTATTCTCTCTACGACGTGCAGGCTTTCAGGAGGATGGCAGTTCTGTACCTTGCGGCCGATGATGGACTTGCTCCGGGGGAAGATTCGGTGAGGAGGATCGGAGTAAAAAAGGACGACGTCGTTCTCATCCACGTAGGTGATGTCTACCGGTAGATACTGGAAGAGCATTTCAAACTGTGAGAGGCTGAGTTTTCCAGTGCTTAAAGATACTGAGCCATCTCTGATGCTCCGACCGGCCGCAGGGCTTTCTGCCGGGGATTGCTCTGGAATCTTAAGTTCTTCTCTGTTCAGGTAGGCAAAACCCAATTCGGCACTCTCGATAAGAAGACTCTCCAGAACGGAATCATCAATTGTCTGGAGGATATGCGGAATAAGCACCTTTTCTTCCCGGTAGAGAATGGTAAATACGGCGAAAAAGAGTTCTCCGGTAACGGTGTTGAATCGGGAAATATTGAGCTCAGGTCTGGCCAGGAGGATAAGGGCTTCCTTAATGGTCTTGCGAATATCATCGTGGTAGGACCACATCAGTTTCAGGCATTGATGTTCCGGCCAGTTTTTTTCCAGCACCGGGAAGAGGGCATTTTCCTTGATAACGTAGTGATTGTGAATTTTCTGTATCTGCTCAACCAGGCCGGTTATAGCCGTGATATCCTCGGCGTGGTAATCGCTGTTCAGCTTCAGAATCAGGGGCCGTGTTTCCTTCAGAATCTTCTGAAGGCGGTGATTGTCTTCGATGATGTTGTAAAGAAAGCTGTCGGACTCAATTTCTTCTGATGGGAAGCGGTCCAGAGCCTGATGGAGGAGATTGAAGAGTTTGTTTGACGGGGTTTTCAGTTCTTCAACAGAATAGCCGGCTTCGAAGAGCAGGTCGAAGAGGGAGAGCACATCATTCGGTGTGTAGTCGGTTTCAAGGATGTGATTTTCCTTAACCAGTATTCCGCCGGGTTTACCGGCAATTACTCCGCTCATGTATCTGAAAAGTGATTCGACTCGTTGATTGGGCATACTGTATCCTTATGTATTGTTTTATACGGTATCGTTAAGGGGAGTAAACCGCGGGAGCGGCAGAGGTCAATTAAAAAATGATTGAAAGTATTACCAGCTGGAGTTCTAATCACAGTTTTCTGCTCATCTGGATGTCGGGCATTTCGGCTATAATGTTTATTTTGACGTTGCTTCTTGTTCCGGTGATGGTGGTTCGGATTCCCGTGGATTATTTTGCTCAAGAAAAGCGACGGTTAAGTAATGCTCCAGTCAAGATGATTCTGAAAAACCTTCTTGGGATTGTGTTTATTCTGGCCGGTATTGCGATGCTTTTTCTGCCGGGTCAGGGGATACTGAGTATTCTGATTGGTATCTCTTTTACCAGTTTTCCCGGTAAATATCGGCTGGAGCGAAGGCTGGTGATGATGCCGAAGGTGTTGGGGAGTATCAACTGGCTGAGGGAGAAGTCGGGGAAGCCACCGCTTTTATTAGAATATCCAGGGAGATATATAAATGACCAGGCATAAAGTTGTTATGATAAATGGAAGTCCACGGAAGAAACGTACACAGTTACTGCTGCTTGGATTGAAAGATTTATTGGAAAAAGAAGATTTCCAGGTTGAGATTTTGAACCTTTCCGACTATGAGATTAAAACCTGCCGTGGATGTGAAGTCTGTATAACGAAAGGTTCCTGCGTTATCAAAGATGATATGGAGGTCCTTAAGGAAAAAATGATTAACAGTGATGGGCTGGTACTGGCCACTCCTGTGTATATGAGACATGTAAGCGGAAGTCTTAAGAATTTTATTGACCGAACCTGCAGCTGGTTTCATCGTCCGGAGCTAACCGGGAAAGTGCTTCTGCCAGTTGCCACAACAGCCGGATCCGCCTTGAAGCAGACTTTGGCCTTTCTGGGTGAAGTGGCCTATCAGTGGGGAATGGTTTCTGTACAAGGTATTGGGAGAAATGTCTCTAACCTTCATGTGAATTTGAAGAAAAAGGAATACATGGCATTTGTGGAAATTATAAGGCGTGAGAGCCTATATCATAAACCATCTCTGGAAGCATTGATGTCGTATCAGGTTCAACGGGTGCTGGCTGAAAAACTCTTAACTATTGATGGGGATTTCTGGCGTGAGAAAGGTTGGGATAAACAGATTTATTATTATTCCTGCAGGATTGGATTGATAAAGAGATTAATAGCTTCGCTGTTATATGCGATACTGATGAAACGAATCAGAAGCGTTGAGAATGATGGAGATGCGCATGAAGGGAAAAGACGATGAGAGAATTTCAACCTGATTACAATCATATTATCGATGCGGCGTACAACCGGGAGGCTAAACGGCTTCCGTTGTACGAACACGGGTTTGATTCCGGTATCGTAGAGCAGGTTATCGGCAAAGAGGTAACTCCTCTTCTGGAAGGTGATTATGCGGACAAGGTTGAAGCCCAGCGGCGGATTGCGGCCTGCGGACTTGAGCTGGGGTACGACGTTATTCCCTTTGAGCGTCTGATGACCGATCTTGTACAGGGGGGGGAGGGGCTTCTGGGCCGGGGTACGGCTCTGATTAAAAATATGGACAACCTTGAACGCTATCCCTGGGAGGAGAAGGCTGAGGAGTATATCGAACGCTTCGATGAGGATTTCCGAGCTCTGGGAGAAGCCCTGCCACCGGGAATGAAAGCGGTGGGCGGAATCGGCAACGGTCTGTTTGAAACAATTCAGGACTTTGTTCCTTTTACTGAGCTGGCATTTCTCCAGGTGGATGAACCGGATGTATACGAAAGGCTCTGGATAAAGGTGGGAGATTTTATGGTTGGTCTCTGGGACTGGCTGTTGAATAACCACGCTGATAAATTCGCAGTTTGCCGTTTTGGTGACGATCTGGGTTTCCGTTCCTCCACTCTGATCCGGCCGGAAGAGATCCGCCGGCACATTATTCCTCAGTTTAAAAAAGTGGTGGACATGGTGCATTCCCACGGGAAGCCCTTCCTGCTTCATTCCTGCGGTAACATCTACGATGTAATGGACGATCTGATTGATGTTGTAGGTATAGATTCCAAGCATTCCAATGAGGATGCTATTGATACTTTCGATGTCTGGGTAGAACGCTACGGGAAGCGGATCGGGAACTTCGGTGGTGTGGAGATGAACGTTCTATCGCTCAATACACCGGATGAAGTAAAAGAGTATGTTCGCAACCTGCTGCCGAAAATCGAGGGACACGGCGGTATCGCCATCGGTACCGGGAATCAGATTTCATCCTACTCTCTGGTGGAGAACTGGATCGCCATGAGTGAGGCTGTGCGGGAGTGGCGGGGAGAGTCGGTATAATATCTTCAGCCGATATTCCCCAGGGAGATATGCTTGGTTTCCATAAAGGCTTCCATACCTTCGGATCCGAGTTCTCTACCGACTCCGCTCTCTTTCATACCGCCGAAGGGGCAATTACTTGTTGAGGGTACCGCGTCGTTAAGACCGACAGAACCGGCCTCAAGGGCTTCAGCAACTCTGAATGCCCGATTTAAATCCCTGGTGTAGACATAGGCCGCCAGACCATAAACAGTATTGTTGGCCTGGGTGATAACTTCCTCTTCGGAATCAAAAGGAACTATCGGTGCCAACGGGGCGAAGCTTTCATCAATCATGCACACTGCATCTTCTGGAACATCAGCCAGTATGGTGGGTTCCAGATAGGGGCCGTCTTTACGATCGACAGCTTTCCCGCCGCAAATAAGTCTTGCTCCCCGGTCCAGGGCATCTTTTACCTGGGCGAGAGCATCGCTTAATGCGTTCTGGCTGATAAGGGGGCCGATATCAATACCTTCTTCCAGGCCATAACCGATTTTAAGTCTTCTGGTCCGTTCATCGAGCATTTTAAGAAACTTCTCATAAACAGATCGTTCCACATATGTGCGGTTTGATGCTATGCAGGATTGACCGCTGTTGCGGAATTTGGTGATGATAACACCTTCTAAAGCGGCTTCAAGATCTGAATCACTGAAAACGATTATGGGTGCATGTCCGCCAAGCTCCAGAGAGAGGTTTGTTACTGTGGCAGCGGATTTTCGGATGAGTTCCTTACCAACCTTCGTGGATCCTGTAAAGGTTATTTTCCGGCAGATTGGATTTTCCATGAACTCATCTGAGATTTCAGCAGCAGGGCCAAGGACAACTTGAAAAACGGCCCTGGGGATACCGGCATCTTCCAGGGCTTTTGCCATCGCAAGAGATGAAAGGGGTGCTTTTCCGGAAGGCCTCAGTATTACTGTACAACCGGCAGCCAATGCCGGTGCCACCTTGCGTGCGGATAGTACCAGTGGAAAGTTCCATGGTGATATAGCCGCTACAACTCCTGTGGGCTGCTGAAGTATGAGATGACGTTTACCCTCGGCCTGAGGCGGGACTATCCGTCCATAACCACGCCGGGCCTCTTCGGCGAACCACCGGAAATGATCTATTGCGACGTTAACCTCTCCTCTGGCCTGGGCCAGTGGTTTTCCATTCTCACGTGTAATGGTAACGGCAATTTCTTCAAGTCTTTCTGCCATCAATCCGGCAGCTTTAAGCAGTATGTCTGCCCGATCCCGTCCGGTTTTTGCCCGCCACCCGGAAAAAGCTTCCTGGGCTGCATCTAAAGCCTTCTGAGTTTCATCCCTTCCGACAGTGGCCACTGTGGCAATGGTATCTCCGTTACCGGGGTCTGTTACTTCTATGGTGCCGGTTCCCTCAACCCAGGATCCGTCTATAAAAAGCTTACTAATCCCCATATGGCCCACCAATCCACTTGGGAACGCTTTCCCAGTCACCGAGAAACTGTTGAAGAACCAAATCGGTAAGGTGATGATCATAAAGACCTGAAAGGATGGAGAAACCCATAGTACAGGCATCAGCTCCTATGAGTGCGGACTGGAGAACATGCTCAGGATGGCGGATTGCCGCTGTAAGTAATTGGGTCTCAAAGCCGTAATTATCGAATATCTTCCGAATTTGATCGACCAGCTCAATTCCCTTCTGACCCGCTGAATCAAGCCGGCCGATGAAAGGGCTGATGTAGGTAGCACCGGCTTTTGCGGCAAGAAGGGCCTGTAGTGGAGTGAAATTAATGGTGGCGTTGGTACTGATTCCCTCGGAAGATAGAATCCGGATTGCCTTGATTCCTTCTTTAATCACAGGAACCTTAACGATGACATTGTCGGAAATCTCAGCCAGAGCACGGCCTTCCCGAACGATACCCTCGGTATCTGTAGCTATAGTTTCAATGCTGACCGGACCTGATACAAGACGGCAGATTTCCGGATATATTTTACTGGGATTACCCCCGGCGGTTTTTACATGCGACGGGTTGGTGGTTATACCGTCGATAATACCCCAGTCTACAGCTTGTTTCACTTCATCAAGGCGGGCAGAGTCAAGAAAGAGTTTCATAATTAATAAACCGATACCTTTAAGATTGGATACTGATGATTATAGAGTGACTTTTCATCCTTCGGGGAGAGCCTGGACGGCTAATAAGGTAAAATTTCGGATATTTAAGCCAGTTTTATTACTTTTCCCGACTGATAGGATTGCCGGGCAGCCAGAGCTACTCGAAGAGCTTCAATTCCGTCATTCAGAGTTGTCGGGAACTCCCGGTCAATTATAAAGCAGTTTACCAGAGCCGCAACATTATCACGGATTGATTCGGGTTCACCGGCTTCACTGTCCCAGACTCTTACAACAGCATCTTTCGGCCCGGAGTTTAAAGGGGCATAGCTGAGAACTCCCCAATAGTCGCTTACTCCGTTATCCAGACTGGAATACCGCTCTTCTTTCAAGCCCAGCCAGGCCGTACCTTTTGTTCCATGTACCTGGATTGTAAGATTAAAATCAAATCCGGTAAGGGCATGAGATATCTGCCATGCAGAACCATTGGTGAATCGACCCTGACAGAATGCTACATCCTCATAATCAAAATCCTGATGAATTGCCCCTGTTCCGACGGTATGGACAGATTCGAATTCCCCTCCGGTGAGGAATCGGGCCAGATCGAACCAATGTGATGTCTCTTCAACAATCAGGCCGCCGGATTTGGATTCAGATTGGATCCATTTATTCCATTTATCACGTCGGAATGGCTTCCTGAAGTGATGAAGAGAGAATGCTTTTATCTCGCCCAGATTTCCCGAGATTATCAGATTCCGAAGGGCTTCCGCCCCGGGATTCAACCGGAATTCATATGCAACTGCAACCCTTTTGCCCGCAGCTGAGGCGGCAGCCCTGATACGTTCTGCACTGTCCATGGAGAGGGCGACCGGTTTCTCCAGTATGAGATGCTTGCCGGCTTCCAGTAATAGAATCGCATGTTTCTCATGAAGATAATCCGGAGTACAGAGGCTTACAAGTTCGATTTCATTATCACCGGCAACATCCCTTATATCGTGGCAGGGTCTGATTCCCAGATCTTCCCAACGGCTGGAGATCTGCTGCTCTGTAAATAATGGCCGCAGTACCGTCATACTTCCCTGGGCGAATGTCCCACCGATACTACTTCGGCGAGGCTCCCAGGCATCAGCAACAGCGATAAGTTCCGTTTGGGCAGACTGGAGGTAAGCAGCCACATGAGCCATGCCGATTCCAAGCCCGACAACTGCTGTTTTCACTTAGTTACAACCCCGGGTTTAGCGGGCAGGATACGCCGGGCATTATTCTGCAATATTGGAGCAAGAGTTGATTCCGGCAAATTCAGCCCCTGTACCGTTTTTTGACCTTCCGGGACCAGAGGATAGGGATTGTCTACAGTTTTACTGCTGCTCAGAAAATCCAGAAGGCGCCGGTATCGTTTCTGATTTCCCGGGAGAGACTCTCCGGAAAATGCTTTGAAATCCAGAGGGAAAAAGAATGCATCAGTACCGAAAAGTATGCGGTTGCGAAAGCTCTTAAAAAACTCCGCTGCCTGCTCCGGATTCCTGTTGAGTGGCTCATAAAAATAGTTGCCCGGGGCCAGATCGAACATGGCGTTTGGTGAATCTTTCAGGAAAGCTGCTGCTTCTGCCAGGTTTCCTCCCAGAAACAGCAGGTGAGGAAATACAAAGGTGGTATCCGGAGCGGCCTGACAAAGCCGTGCGCTGCTGTCTATAAGGGTTTTGAAATCGGGAACCTCCATTCCGGCCAGAGAATATTCTCCGGATTCTTTATTCCAGAACTCCGGGGGGTCTCCGATATGGAAAAGGACCGGCATACCATGTTTTCCCGCTACCCGGCTGGCATCGATCAAGCGCCTGTCATCGGGCATCAACACGAGAGCCGCAGCCAGCTCCGGTTTTCCCTCCCACAGCTTGAGTCCGTCAAAACCGGCCTCTGCCATAGCTTCCACCTGTGCGGCAGGATCCCAGTCCCGGCGTCTTCCTTTCAAAAGGTTAGAATTATCCAGGGAACCAAAAGCATAAACCTCAGGAGATGTATCTATGTCGGAGTTCAGCTGCCGTTTACTCTCAAGAACGAAGGGGTTCAGATTTACCGGTTCATGAGGGCCATCGGGGAAACCGGAAAGGGGCATGGACAGGAGAACCAGTCCCACGAGCCCTTCAGATTTCATATACTTTCTGATTTCACTAACCCGCCGAACATCCCCGCCGTGTACATGGAAATCAAAGGCCTGCAATTCGGGCATGGGTCCTAGCGTAGCCCGAACTGTGGTACTTCAGCCACTTCTGCGGTGACGGTGAGTGAAGCAGCGGTATGTTTTCTTGCGTAGGATGCAGGAAACTCCGATCCAATCGGTCCGAAGAGCAGCTTGCGGACCACAGTCTTCTGCCAGGGACGATTCATCCAGATAGATAACCTCTCTGATGCCAGAATGGATTCCATTCCCACAGTGACGGCCCGTTTCGGAATCCGCTCGTAGGCTCCTCCCAGTGAAGTATGGGAATTTGTTGTGATGGTTTCAGGTGTCAGGCTGATAATTCGGGAAGGAGAGTTTTTGGGACTCGGTGCTTCATTAAAGGCTAAATGACCATTGATTCCCACTCCTGCATAACAGACTGTGGCACCCCCCAGGTTCTTAAGATTCTCGTCGTAGGATTCAGCTGCGGAAGGTGTGGGGAAGTGGAGCTGCCGCTTCTGAAAACCAAAGGCCCCGTCGATGATGGACTTCAATTCCCTTCCTATGAAACCCCGGAATGATAGAGGATGGTCTACCGAGATAAGATTATCATTTTCATCGAGATATTCGTCCATAAAAAACAGATGGAGATGGGAAAGGTTTAGAGGAAGGGCCGTCAGGAGGTCAAGTAAATAACGGTACTGATAAACAGGCCCCACAGGGACAATAAAAACTGTTTCCCTGCCCAGTTCCAGATCGGTGGAAATCTCCCGATACATGTCCAGGGCCATCCACCAATAGAGAACTGAGTCATTCTCGGCAATTCGCAGGGGCATAGGGAGTTCCGAATCGCCAGTTTTCAGAACCCTGTCCAGGAAATTGCTCACGCTCTACCCCTTTAATGCACCGCTGGTCATACCCTTGATTATCTGCTCGTGGAGAACAATGTAAATAACAATCGTAGGCAGCATGGTAAGTACAATAGCGGCGAACATGGATGTGTAGTCTGTGAAAAACTGACTGGTAAAGAAACGAATACCGAGCTGCAGGGTACGGACTGCCGGTCTTGAAGTGAGCAGCATGGCGTAAATGAATTCATTCCAGCTGAAAAGGAAAACAAAGGTTCCTGCAGTTACCATTCCGGGTTTGGTGAGGGGTAAAATAATTCTCCAGTATCGTCCCACGAATCCGGTACCATCCATAATTGCAGCCTCTTCTAATTCTCTGGGTAGAGTACGCATGAAACCGTAGAGCAGGAAAGTTGAGATGGGGATGTTGATGGCCGTATAGGTGAATATAAGAGCCCAGAGGCTGTCATAGATTCCCAGTGAGTTGGTAAGACGGAAGTAGGGAGCCATCAGAGCAATGATGGGTACCAGGACACCGGCCAGTATGAGATTGAGCAGACCCTGGCGGAAGGGGAATCGTTCCCGTGAAAAGACGAAACCCGCCATAGAGGTGACAATCATGGTGAGGCCTGTGGAGACAGTTGATACGATGATGCTGTTCAGAAAGAGGCGGGGCAGGCCTGATATCTTCATCGCATTTGCATAATTGGCGAACTGCCAGATTTCCGGCATTGCAAAGGGTTTCAGCTGCAGTTCCAGATTGGTTTTAAAACTTGAGATAAGAAGCCATAACAGGGGAATAAAAGTGAATGTAAAAAAGAATATCAGGACAACCCATTTGGCTGTATTTCCCAGAACCTGTGTTGTTCCCCGGCCGTTTGTTCTGACGATAGACATAGTGCGGCTCCTACTGTGTCAGATCGGAAGCGGAACTTTTCCGTCCGATAGTCGATCGTATGACAACAATCATGATTAAACCCAGTATTACAAGGGTAGTGCTGATTGATGATGCCTGTCCGTACTTCAGAGCACTCAGTTTTTTATAGAGAAGTATTCCAAGAACTGAGGTGCGGTTTGCCGGTCCTCCGTTGGTGAGCAGGAAGGTGGCCTCAAAGTGGCGCAGACCATAGGCCATTGCCAAAGTCATGGCTGTTACTAATATATCTTTTATCATCGGTATGGTGATGTGCCATTCCTGCTGCCAGACATTGGCACCGTCAATCTCTGCAGCTTCATAGAGACTGTCGGGAATGGTCATAACCGAGGCGAGAATAATAATCATGAAATATCCGATGTAGAACACCTGCTGAACGATAATTGCCGGTAGAGCGGTAGCGTACTCGCCGAGCCAGTTATGGGTAAGATTATCCAGCCCGATGGCCGTGAGCAGTTGGTTAATAGCGCCGTATTCGGCGTTGTAAAGGGCGGCCCACATCATGGCAATAGCTACCTGGCTGATCACATTGGGAAGAAAATAGACAGTTCGTAAAAATTTCCACCCTCGGGGACGACGGGCAAGAATGAGAGCCACCAGGGCCGCCAGTCCTATTTGTACAAAGCCATTGGCGAAAAGCCATATAAAATTGTTCTTCACTGAAAGCAGGAATGTTTTGTTCTGGAAATTGGAAATAAAATGCTGCAGTCCGACAAATTCAGGTTTACTAACGCCGTTCCACTTCAGTGTGCTGGTAATAAAGATAAATCCCAGAGGATAGACAAAGTAAAAAAAGAATAGAATCAGGAGAGGTATGAGGAATAGAACGATCCAGAATGCATTCTTACTGGATTTGACATACATAGCAGAAATCTCCTTTAATCTTCAGATTGTAAGAGCGGCCCGCTTCCACGGGCCGCCTGATTTTCTTTTGGAACAATATCTCTTTACTGAGCGTCGATGAGCATCTGGACGAATTCTTCCGGAGTGGCTTCACCAAGAGCCATGGCTGCCAGGGCCTGGCCGAACTCCTGAATAACTGAAACATCAACCTGACTCTGGAAGTGGCCGATGACAAAGGAGGCTTCACTGGCGGCGCGGACGAACTCTCTCTGAAGAGGATCGGCATCAGCACCCAGTTCGTATTTAACTGCGAAAAGAGAACCAGCAGATTCGCTGACCATTTTCACATTATCAGGTTCCGTCATGTACTTCATGAAGGTAATAATAGCATCCCTTTTACGGGGATCGTCAGTATTCCCGGCCGCGAGATTAGACAGCATAAAGCCGATCTGATGTCCGGAGTATTCTCCTATTTTCGGAGCTGCAGCAAGCCTGGTTGCCGCATGAACTTCCGGGGCATCACCGCGGATACGACCGATATACCAGGGGCCGTTTATGAATGTGGCAGTATCGCCGGCCATGTAATGACCGCCGGAAACTCCGGCATCACCGCCAACAGCATCACGTGTTGTGTTCCCGTCGGAAAAGAGTTTCTTCAAAACTTCGGCGCCCTTGACATATACCGGGTCTGTTAATGGTTTATCCCATACATCGGGACCGCCGAGACTGCCCATGATATGACTGAACCAGAGCATACTGGTCCAGGCGTTGGATCCGCCGGTCATCTGGCTTCCCGGGACGATTCCGGCAGCTTTCAACTTGTCTGCAGCTGCCCAGAATTCTTCAATTGTGGCAGGGAATGTGTTTACACCAACCTTTGCGAACAGATCACTGTTGTACCAGATGGGTGTGATGCCAATTTCATAAGGAACAGATTTGGTTTTTCCGTCTTTGGTACTGTCAAGAATATAGCTTTCTACAAAGTTGTCGCGCCATGAACCCTGTAGCTCGTCTGTGAAGTCAAAGAGAATATCACTATCATAATATTGAAAGCTTGTAGGATCCGGGTTGAAGACAAAAATATCAGGTGCCCGTCCTGATGATAGCTGGGTATTCAACTTGTCCCGATAGCCGTCTGTGTCGGGATTGGGCTCCAACAGCACTTTAATCTCACCGGCATGCTGATTGTTGAAAGCTTCGAGCAGTGATGCCAGTGGCCCTGATTTGGAATCCTGTCCCACCCAGAAAGTGGGGAAACTCAAGACTATTTCTCCAGTCTCTTCCACTACTGCGTCACTGCCGCCATTGGCGAAGACAGGAACTGCAAAGGCAATGATCAGCAATAAAGCCAACCCGCGAACGATACTTTTCATAAAGATCCTCCTGATATTTTAAAACCCCCGATGCGGTTTATAAGTATAAACGCCGGACCGGGATGTTTCTATTCTAACCTATCGGGGCTCATGTTGTGATATCCCCTTTTTCACCTTTCATAAAGTCGGTGTTCTTATCCCCTACCCAGTAGCGTTCACCGGCGATACACCATATAAAGCACAGAGCAGAATCGTGACTGAATACCGGATGATAATTCATGACAGGTATGGTGACATGATCTCCAACTCCTACAGAGGTAACGAATGTCTGGTTCTCATCATCTTCGTATACAGTCATGGCACCTTCGCCTTCGATGAAGCTGTACACCTCTTCCTGATCAGTGTGGTTATGAGGAGGCCAGGCCCGTGTATAATCCTCATAGAAGGTATACCCGGCTATAAACTTATTGGCCCCTTCAGAAACATCGAACATCTTATAGACAACTTTACGGTTCAGGTGCCTGATACGCTTGTTATTCTTTTTTGCTTCTTCAAAACTTGAGTGGAAAACCGGATGAATATCCGTCCCTGGAGCTCTGTATACATAAAGATGTCCTTCATCGTCACCCTGATGGCTTATCTGGAAACCCATACCTGAAGATACGTAGAGTACGTCGTAGTGATTCAGTTGATAGTTGACCTTTCCCGCTATGCAATTTACCGATGCTCCAAGATTGAAAAGCAGTACTTCTTCTCCCGGGAAGGCATAAGAAGGGCTGATGGTATTATTGATGCGGAGGTTGGCGGCACTCAGGAAATCGAGGCCGCTGTCCGGACCGTTGAACGTTTCCGTCATAGTACAGCGGCTACATTCCGAGTTGAATCTTTTACCAGGTTTCGGCATCTGATTTCCTTTATGTAAAACTGGTTTGTCAGAACTGGTTATTAATTAGTTACTGTAAGTAAATTATACATGGGGTAATTGGAGTATGCAACAGAAAAATTGCCCGGTTCAGAGAATTCAGCTTAAAGAAGTAGATAGTGTCCCCCACCTTGTCACAAAGTAAACCCCTTTTTTCCCCTCTTAAGCTGACAGGTGCTTTCTCACCACTTCTTTCTTCTTCTTCAATGGAGTTACCCACTCTCGGTTCAATGTCTTCACAGCTGATTTCTCCATTGGATGATCCTTTCTCCAGAAATACCTCTGGGTAAAGAATCCACTCACTTCTTGTTCCAGATACTCCCGATC
>JGI24023J19991_10001778_pt1 | contig 16226 bp, 16 predicted proteins | sample Cruoilmetagenom1_FD_19991 | JGI IMG/M metagenome (IMG submission 19991) | reverse complement strand
ATTTGATTTTTATACAGGGAGATAGGAGACTTAATTGAAACTGGAAAATAAAAGCGGTTTAATAATGATTTTTCTCAGTACAATGATTGTTCTGCTGCTTTCAATTGGTTTTGATATGCAAATGCACCGTGTGGTTCTGGAAAAAGAATTAGCTAATATTGGAGAAATTTCGGAGGATGTAGCGCAAACATTAAGCGCCATTATCTCTGAAAAATCAAATATTGCTTTAACAATGTCATCGGCTCCTATTATTTATCAATCCCTGACCCAGAGCAATACAGAGTTTTCATTGCTAATTGAAGAAAGGCGCCAGGTAGAAATTGACAGATTAAACCGAATTTGGATGGAAACAGAAGATCCGGACTCCCCGTTTATTCTTAAGTATATTCAAAATCCTGTTTCAAAGTATTTCAAATATCAGCAGCTTCTTTTTCCTGGTTTCTATGGGGAATTATTTCTAACCAATAGATATGGAGTAATGATTTCCTCAACAGCAAAGCTTACAACTCTGGCACATAGACATAAATACTGGTGGGATGCGGCTTATTATGATGGCAGGGGTAGGATTTTTTATGATGATCGTGGTTTTGATGAAAGTGTAGAAGGTTATGTATTAGGGCTTGTTCTTCCTGTCATGGAGAATAATGAATTGGCAGGTATTCTAAAGTGTAATATCAATCTGGAAGGACTTCTGGTAGAGATTTTCAAGAACTATTATAAGAATAATAAAGGAACAATTAGGATTGTTCGCACAGACGGACTTATTGTATATGAAAAAGGGATTACACCTCTCTCCACCAGTATTGACAAAAAGGAGCTGGAATACCTAAACAAAGAAGAAACAACATATACAATTTTAAATAATGGGAAAGGTCAACTTTTTGCTGCTTCCCCTGTAGAAAGGACCATTAACTCTGAAAAATATGGTTTTGGAGGAAGTTATGTATCTATTGATCATATTAAGGGAAACACAGGGCAGGCATGGCATATCGTCATTACCTACGACCAGAAAAAAGCTATAGAATCAACTCATGAGACTTCAAGGTTCTTAATCTATGCAGGAATAATATTTTCCATAATAATTTCAGGTATTGCATTTATACTGGGCGCAGGGATAGCAAAACCACTTACAAAACTAACTTCCACAGCTGTTGAGATTGGACAAGGTAACCTTGATACAAGAACCATAGTAAGTTCAGATGACGAGATAGGAGCCTTAGGAAAAGCTATAAACGAGATGGCCGCAAACTTACAAACGACAATGGCATCCCGGAATGAACTACAAAATGAAGTAATACAGAGAAAGAAAGCAGAAGAAAAACTTACCCTGCTTGCGACGACAGATGAATTAACAGGTATTTATAATCGCCGGGCATTTAACAATTTCGCAGAACATTATATTGGTAGATCAAAGCGTTACAATGAACCTATGTCTCTGATTTTACTGGATATTGACCATTTCAAACATGTTAATGATACATATGGCCATGATATGGGAGATAAAATACTTGTTTCTTTAGTAATGATAATGAAAGAATGTATTCGTCAGGAAGATTTTCCCTGCAGATGGGGAGGAGAAGAATTTACAATACTTCTTCCTAAAACAGATAGCATTTCTGCATTAAACCTGGCAGAGCGCTTAAGAAAATCAATCGAAGAACATGACTTTAACATAGCAGATATTATAACAGTAAGCATAGGACTTACTCACTATAAATTAGAAGACTCTATTGATTCCATGATAAAAAGAGCAGATGAGGCGCTTTATGAGGCAAAGGATAGTGGCAGAAATACAGTACAACATTCTTAATCAAAGGAAATAAATATCCAATAGTATTCAGATTAGTTTAAATATTTTATTACTTTAAGTAAAACATATGCTAAGATAAAATCTGAGGTAAAATAATGGAAAACAAAGATAAATTAACGCTTACGACTATAATACAAAACAGTGTGCTCAAATATGGCAACACTCCAGCACTATCATTTGTTAATGAAACCCCTCTTACTTTTAATGATGTAGGTGACAAAGCAAATAAGGTTGCAGCTTTCCTCAAATCAAGAAAAATAAACACCGGGGACAGAATAGCTATTCTATCTGAAAACATGCCTAACTGGGGTGTAACCTACTTTGGAATAAGCCTGGCAGGAGGTATTATTGTACCTATACTTCCCGACTTTCACTCAAATGAAATTAAAAATATTCTGGATCACTCAGAATCGAATATTGTTTTTGTTTCCAGTAAAATATATGAAAAAGTTAAGGATCTGAATGTTGATAATAAAAGAGAGTTTATTCTTCTTAATGATTTCAGCCTGATTCCAAAAGGAACATCAGTTTCAGATATTAAAACCAGATCAGGAGAATACTTCTTTAAACCTGATATGGAAATACCAATAGTTAACCCGGGGGAAGATAATCTTGCTGTTATAATTTACACAGCAGGGACAACAGGCAGTTCCAAGGGTGTTATGCTGAGTCATAAAAATATCTGCTCAAATGCATATTCATCCAATAAGATTGCAAATATGGAACCAGGGCATACAATGCTGTCAATTTTACCCTTATCCCATAGTTATGAATGTACTTTAGGTTTTATAATTCCATTTTCATCCGGTGCATGTGTCTATTATCTCCGAAAGCCGCCTTCTGCTACAGTATTGCTACCTGCTCTAAATACAGTCAAACCACACTTAATGCTTTCTGTTCCTTTATTAATAGAAAAAATTGTACGCCAGAGCGTACTTCCAAATATTGAAAAAAAAGCAGTTCTTAGATCTTTATTTCATTTTCCTCTTACCCATGGCTTAATAGCAAAACTTGCTGGTAAAAAACTATTAAAAACCTTTGGCAACCGCCTCTTCTTTTTTGGTATTGGCGGAGCTGGTCTTGCAAGTGATGTAGAAAGCTTTTTAAAGGATGCAAAATTCCCCTATGCCATAGGTTATGGTCTTACGGAAACATCTCCTCTAATAGCAGGAGCAAATGCAAAAACATCACGTTTTACAGCAACAGGAAAGGTAATTGAAGGTGGTGAAGTAAAAATTATAAACCCACACCAGGAAACAGGAGAGGGTGAAATTCTTTACAAGGGCCCCAATGTAATGATGGGATATTATAAGGATCCTGAAAAAACTTCAGAAGTACTGTCAAAAGATGGTTGGTTCAGTACAGGAGATTTGGGAATATTTGATTCAGATAATTACCTATACATAAAAGGAAGAGTTAAAACTATGATGCTCGGTGCCTCCGGGGAGAACATATATCCTGAAGCAATAGAATCTGTATTAAATGAATTTGATTTTGTAGAGGAATCTGTAGTTTTTCAGGAAGAGGGTAAAATTGTAGCTCTCGTACATATAGATAAGGAAGCTCTTTTACAATCAGTTGAACACCTAAAAGAAGGGGCAAAACATGCTACAGAGCATGCGACAGAATATACAAAAGAACTACTTAAAAAGGTAAACAGACAGCTTAATTCATTTTCTAAAATTGCCAACTTACGACATGAAGATGAACCTTTTGAAAAGACACCAAAAAATACTATTAAACGTTATCTGTACACAAAGTTTAAAAGGAAAGACTAGGATTGACTAGGATTATTGGATTATGGGATTATTGGATTATGGGATATTTTCTGATAATTAATGTTCAATAAGTTTTTTATATGCCATGTTGGCAAGTATCAGTCCAAAAATACCGGGGAGAGTCGGCAGGGAACCAAGAACTCTCCTTTTTAGACCCCTTTTGACAATATCCTCCCCTTCTGTCTCTTCTTCAGGATCAGTATAAGTAAAATCTATCTGCTCCGTTGAATAGACACAATCAATACCTCTGCCAACTCCACGATTTCTAAGACGCTTTCTTACCTGTTTTGATAAGGGACATTTTGTTGTATCAAAGATATCTCCTGATTTAATTTTTGAAGGGTCTGTTCTTAATGCTGCTCCCATGGATGAAATTATTGGGATGCTGTTTTTATAGGCAAATGTAAGAAGTTCAATTTTTGGATTTAGGGAATCAATTGCATCAATTATAAGATCCGGAACAGGATTTGTAAGTTTACCCATTGTATCACTGTGTATAAAAATATTTAGTGGCTGAACTTTACATTCCGGATTGATATCCTTTATTCTTTCACCAGCTACTTCTGCCTTTTGTCTGCCAAGAGTTGATTCCAATGCATACAACTGCCGGTTTATATTACTTCTGCTGATTATATCAAAATCTGCAAGCCTAATTGATCCAATTCCCAAACGGGCAATTCCTTCGGCGGCATAACTTCCAACAGCACCCAGACCTGCTATAAGAATTATTTTTGACTTTAGAACTTCCATATTATTAGTGCCTATTAAGCGCTCTGTTCGTAAAAATCTTTCCATTTTTAAAAACAACCTCCTGAAATATTTCTGGTTCCAAACCTTTTAATGATCCGGCCAAACTATATAAACTGGTAAGATTTCTGTGATAATCAGTTATTTGATTAATTACAGGAATATTTTTACTATATGAAAAATCACTTTCAACTAAGATTCTCTCTAAAGGCGTTTCCTTAATAATCTCTCTTAAGTACTCAGCTCTAACAGAAAGGAGATAGGGTGAAACTGATATAAAAACACTCATATCAGTTAATTGTTTCATAATTTCAAGAGATCCATTAAAGGAGTGAATCATTACAGGGATTCTACAATACTTATTGTTACCAATTTTTATAAGTAATTTCTCCTGGAGTATTTCCAATAATATTCCCCAGGCTCTTACACAATGAACAGCAACAGGAAGATCCATAGATAAAGCAAGATCCAGCTGATCTATAAATACTGACTTTTGATGAGTAAAATCAGCTTTAGATGAATGAGCCCTGTCCAGACCAATTTCACCTATTCCATAACCGGAACCTGCCAGCATAAAACGTAAATTTTCAAGCCAGTTTTCCGGGAGAGCATCCACATACCAGGGGTGTACACCATAAAAAGGAACTAGTTCTTCAGGGTATAATTTTGCCAGGGATGTTACCAGATCCCAGTCCAAAGGAGATGTTCCATTACATATAGACTTACCTCCTTTTATAAGAAAGGAATCTATAATATCCCTTCCAGGTGTATCAGCAAAACAGGAATTCCATGGAATTGTCTGCAGATGAAGATGAGCATCAATCCTATGTTTTAACGCTTCGTGTTGCAATAAGATCTATTCCTGTATTTTCGATATTTTTTATTATTATATCATCTCTGACTATGGGAATATCAAGGTGAATTTTATAAATTTTATTTAAAAGTGAATCTATTTTCCCCTTTGGCACAGGACCTGTCGTCATAACGGGAAGTCTCCCCAACCAGGATGAGTTTATATTTATTGTAGCTGTAACAACCCTTCGGGGTGAGAGTATTTCCTCTTTACCGTAAATGATACCCCTTTGGCACTTATTTCCAGTTACAGTAATATCACTTTCAGTCTCCCACTCCGCAGAAATTCTACAACCCATAGGGCATGAAATACAAATCATATCTTTCTTCATACGATACTGGCCTCCAAAGTATTTTCCTTACACTCNGAAATACAATCAACCGCTCCCGGGGGAAGTGAAAAGCTTATCATCTCAGAGGGTTGTATATGTCTTAATTTTTTTCTTAAGATTTCTTTCCCGTTTACCTTTAAAATTAATTCTGCACGATTTTTAACAATCAGAGTACGAAGATAGAATTTATTATCACCTGACGGGGAATAGAAATTGGGAACAAGATATTTAATATTTTGTCCTGGTGCAGTTCTAAATTGTATGGGAGATATTTTTTTATCAAGATAGTCTGCAACATATCTCCCGCATCGTGAAGACTCCTCTGTAACAAAATCAACTAAATCATGAACATGAAGAACATTGCCACAGGCAAAAATTCCATCTTTTCCAGTCATTAATTGTCTGTCTACGATTGGTCCGTTTGTTTCAGGATTAATTGATATTCCAATCTTCTGAGCCAGTTCATTATCAGGAACCAAACCAACAGCTAAAAGAAGTGAATCACATTTTATATTAAAACTCTTTTCTTTCTGTTCTATCCCATTTTCCAGAGGGATAACATCAATTGATTCAACACGATCCTTTCCATGGATATCTCCAACAACATGAGAAAGATAGAGTGGTATATCAAAATCATTAAGACACTGAACAATGTTTCTTGTAAGCCCCGCAGGGTATGGCTGAATCTCAATAACTGCTTTTACTTTTGCTCCAACCCATGTCATTCTTCTGGCCATTATAAGTCCAATATCTCCTGAACCAACAACAACACACTCTTTCCCAGGTATATATCCTTCCATATTTACAAGCCGCTGAGCCAATCCTGCAGTGAAAACTCCTGAAGGCCGGGTACCAGGGGTACCAATACTGCCTCTGTTCCTCTCCCTGCATCCATTTGCAAAAACAACTGTCTTTACACAAAACTTAACCATACCTGTAAGTTTCGATAATCCATAAACAGCTTTTAATTTATCATTTTCATCAATATCCATTATTGTCATATCAATAAAAACTTCTATATCCGAAGAATCAACCATATCTATAAATTTTTCCGCATAGGAAGGACCGGAGAGCTCTTCTTTAAAATGATGGAGTCCAAATCCATTATGAATACACTGGTTAAGAATTCCACCCATTGAATTCTCTCGTTCTACTACAGCAACCGAAAAACCACGTTTCGAAACTTCCAAAGCTGCAGCCATACCTGCTGACCCGCCACCAATTACAAGGGTATCAAATTTAAACTCTTTCATTCTGCACCCCCGTAACTGTTTACTTTTAAGTCACCAATTTTATCATCCAGAAGCCAGGAATCTTTTCCTCTTTTTGTAATTTCCTCATAACTCAAACCAGTTTCTCTCTGGATAATTTTTATTATTCGATCTGTACAAAAACCTCCCTGACATCTTCCCATCTGAGCTCTTGTATAAAATTTAATACCATCCAGAGTAGTATGCCCATGCCTTACAGCTGCAACTATTTCAGCTTCACTTACAGATTCACATCTGCATACAATCTCAGCAAATGCGGGATCTGATTGAATTAACAAATCTGCTTCTTCCGGTGGAAGTATTCGCATTCTTGGAAGTTTGTCTATTGAAGGATTATAGGAAGACTTTTCTGTAAGTACAAGACCATCTTTTTTTAATAGGTCTTTCACATATTCTGCTATTGCAGGAACAGCAGTTAAACCAGGGGATTGAATACCAGCTACCTGAATAAAATGAGCTTGTTTTTCTGAGATATCAATATAAAAATCTCCACCTTCAAGAACAGGCCGGAGTCCTGTAAAACTTGTAATGATATCTCTCTGAGATATCGAAGGAACCATTCTTCTTGCAGAACTAAAAACCATACCCAGGTTTAAAGAAGTAGTTGAAACATCCTCTTTACTGTCCTGAGGAATGGCCGTTGGTCCAAGCATGGTTGTTCCCTCTACTGTTGGAATAACAAGAATCCCCTTTGAAACACTATCAGGAACAGGGAAAACAACATGATCTGTTCTGGCGGATGAATTACGGTCAAGTAAAAATTCTTCACCTTTTCGGGGAGTTATATTAAATTTCTCTGCATTAAAAATTTGTGAAATCTCATCTGCAAATAAACCGGAAGAATTTACAACCCATTTGCTGTCTATTGCAGCTCCACTTTCTGAAAATATCTTAAAAGCATGGTCATTTTTTTCTGCTGAAACTACTTTAAATTCTGTAAAAAGCTCTACTCCATTTTTTAAAGCAGACTCTACCAATGAAAAAACAAACCGATAAGGCTCAATTATTCCTCCTGCAGGGGCATAGAGACCACCTACAACATCTGTGTTAAGCTTTGGTTCCAAAGCAAGCATACGACTTCTATTACACATCTCTATTCCAACAACTTTATTAGCAGTACCGTTCATGTAAAGTTGTTCGATAGTTTTCATCTCTTCTAATGTGAAGGCTGCAACAATAATTCCACAACGTCTAAAAGGAAAATGAAGCTCCTGCTCCAATTGGTCAAACATTCTGTTTCCCTGAACTTCCAGTTTAGATTTAAGATACTCTGATCCATGATGAAAACCACCATGAATAATACCGGAATTTGCCTTTGATACACCAAATGATACATCACATTCTTTTTCCAATAAAGCGACCTTCAAATTATAAGACGATAGTTTTCGGGCTATAGATGCTCCAACAACTCCTGCACCAATAATTGCAATGTCAAATGTTTTATTTTTCATACTGTATTCTTTCACATCTCTAAAAAGAATGCAATTGTTCTTTAATGATTTTTTTTGTTCTTTTTTGTACTATTGTAAGCTCACCATAGTTATGAGATACTAACCCAGATGTAAAATAAATAAGTATGGAGTAAAAATGACAATACTTGTAACAGGCGGAGCAGGTTATATTGGGAGCCACACAATAATAGAGCTTCACAAGGCAAATCATGATGTAATAGTTGCAGATAACTTAAGTAACAGCAGCAGTGAATCTTTAAAAAGAGTAGAAAAGATAAGCGGCAAAGCTGTAAGATTCTATGAGTATAACATTCTTAATAAAGGAAATTACAGGAAATATTTAAAACAAATAAAATAGATGTAGTTATCCATTTTGCAGCTTTTAAGGCTGTAGGAGAATCTGTAACACAACCTTTAAAATACTACCATAATAATATTGCAGGAACTGTTACTCTTTTAGAAGTAATGTCAGAATTCAATGTAAAAAATATAGTTTTCAGCAGTTCCGCAACTGTTTACGGGGACCCTGCAAGAGTACCAATTGATGAAAGTTTTCCCCTTAGTGTAACCAACCCCTATGGACGTACAAAACTTATGATGGAAGAGATTCTTGAAGATGTTTACGCAGCAGATAAGACCTGGAACATAGTAATTCTGCGTTACTTTAACCCTGTAGGTGCGCATAAAAGCGGATTAATTGGAGAAGATCCTAACGGTATTCCAAACAACTTAATGCCGTATATAAGCCAGGTAGCCGTTGGAAAGTTAGAACAACTTGCTGTCTTTGGAAATGATTATAATACTGTAGACGGTACCGGTGTACGGGATTATATTCATGTAGTTGATCTTGCCTTTGGTCATGTTATGGCTCTTAAAAAAATTAAAGATCAATCCGGTTTGAATATTTATAACCTTGGAACAGGTAAAGGCTATAGTGTACTTGAAACCCTCCATGCGTTCGAGGCAGCATGCGGGAAAAAACTGAAATACAAAGTTGCTCCAAGAAGATCTGGCGATATTGCATCCTGCTATGCCATTCCGGATAAGGCAGAAAAAGAGTTAGGCTGGAAAGCAACAAGAAATATGGAAGAGATGTGTGAGGATGCATGGAGATGGCAGACAAAAAACCCTGACGGTTATAATAGTGGAAAGTAATAAAGTTCCAAAATTTTATAAAGAAAATTTTAAAGTACATACATATGAAGTGGATATACATAACAGACTTACAATTCAGGCACTGGCACAGTTTCTTCAGGAATCAGCCTCAAACCATGCTGCACTTTTAGGGTTTGGTGTTGAATATCTTTTAGGCAACAACAGAACATGGGTTCTTAGTCGTTTAGCAATAGAAATTGAAGATTTTATTCCCCTGGGTGAAACGATTACTATAAAAACGTGGCCTGCGGATACTGAAAAATTATTTTTTATAAGGGACTTTGAGATAACAAACAGCAAAGGCAGTATTATTGGATCTGCTACCAGTTACTGGATATTTATAGATACAGAGAAAGGACGACCTATACATCCTTCAAAAAAAGAAATAGTTTTTGATTATAAAAATATAGAAAGGGGCTTTAACCGGCCTCTTGAGAAACTCCCCTCTGCCGGAGAATCCCTTCCTGAAAAGTTATTCCATGTAAGATACAGTGATCTTGATTTGAATAATCATGTAAATAATATTAAATATATTGAATGGGGAATGGAAGGAATTGATCCGGAATACAGGAAAAACAACATACCTTTTTTACTTGAAATCAATTTTTTAGCTGAAGCAAAATATGGAGACAAGGTAGGTCTTTCAATGGAGAAAGGCTCTTCAGACGATTTTATGCATTACCTTTTTATTGAAAAGAATGAGATTTGCAGAATAAAATCCGGATGGAGAAAACAGTAAGGGCGAACGCCGTTCGCCCCCACGAAAATATTTTAGATAAGTTTCTTTCGAATGCTGGCAGAAATATATTCTCCCGCGAGTACAACTACAAAAATAGATATTAAAATCATACTTACATTCTGCCATTTAAACAGATTCATAGAACTTGTTAGTAATATACCAATACCACCAGCACCTACAAGACCAATAACTGCAGACTGACGAATATTTATATCCCATCTAAAAATTGAAGTTCCAATTATTATAGGTAGAACCTGGGGCAGTACACCATAGGTAAAAACCTTTGCACCATTTGCACCAGTGGCTCTCATTGCCTCTACCTGACCATTATCAATTTCTTCTATGGCCTCAGATACAAGCTTTGCCATAAATCCCAGGGAACGCATAGTAAGAGCCGCCACACCAGCAACAACACCAGGTCCAAAAAACACAACAAAAATCAGACCCCATACAAGTTCATTAACAGACCTGCTGGTTACAATAATAAACCTTGCAATTAATTGTACAATATAATGTGGAGTAGTATTTCTGGCATTTAAAACAGCAAGAGGAAAGGATAAAATAACTGCAAAAATTGTACTTAAAGTTGCAATATTAATTGTTTCAATCATTGAAGGAATAATATCTTTCAAAAAAACAACATTAGGAGGCGTCATTCTGTTTATTAAATCAGCAGCCTGAGATGGTGCATCTGATACAAAGGGCCAGTATATATCAACACTGTTTGTAGCCCAGATAAAGATAAGAAGCAGTACAAACTCGATACCAAATCGCTCTAAAGACTGCTTTTTGGAAAATCTTTTCCAAATATTTTGATTATTTTCTTTCATTGCAGTCTTGCCCTCACTTTACTACTTATAAATTCCATAACAAGTACAATTGCAATTATTGCCAGTAGAATTGCCAAAGCAGTATCATATTCATACCTGTGAAAAGCATTAAACAAGGCACCGCCAATACCCCCTGCTCCAACTATCCCAATAATGGTTGAGGCTCTCAAATTAATATCAAGAAGATATATACTTAACCCTACATATCTGGGAAGCACCTGTGGAGCAACTCCATAAAGCTGAACTTTAAACCAGTTAGCTCCTGTTGCACGGACAGCTTCTACCTGGCCTTTATCTATATTTTCAATTGCTTCAGCAAGCAATTTCCCCATAAAACCAAGGGCAGTAAAAGCCAAAGTAAGAATACCAGGGAATGGTCCAAAACCAAGGGCTTTAACAAAAATAATGGCTACAAGTATAGGTGGGAATGATCGTGCAACAACAATAAAAGCTCTGGAAATTGCATAAACAAACTTTACAGATATATTTGCAGCTGCTCCCAAAGCTAAAGGAACAGACAGAAGGATACTGATGGTGGTAGCTATAATAGCCATTTGCAGGCTTTCAAAAACTCCTTTATATATCATTGTCCATCTGGAATAATCAGGCGGAAACATTCTTTGAAAAAAATCTACAGCTCTTGGCCATCCTCTTTGCATTCTTGCAAAATTAAAATCCATCTCATTTAAAGCATAGATTAAATAGGTTATTCCTGCCAAAATAACTATCCAGCGGAAGTAGGGATTCTTTATAAAATGATCCCTTTTCCAGACGGTAGGTGTTGAGTTAGTACTCACCTTATTCCTCCTCGTCTTCGACTTTACGAATTGTTTTTGACCAATCTTCCTCTCCATAAATCATAGTTAATGTATCTGCAGTAACTTCTGAAGGAGACCCGTCAAATACAATTTCACCATCTGCCATTCCAATTATTCTATCAGCATATTCCTGTCCAAGTTTTACATCATGAATATTAACTATAGCAGGGATTCCTTTTTCTTTTGCAAGATCACCAATCAATTTCATAATAATCATTGCAGTTTTTGGATCAAGACCACTAGTAGGCTCATCTACAAGCAGTATTTTTGGATGCTGAATTAATGCTCTTACAATACCTACACGCTGCCTCTGTCCTCCTGAAAGAGCATCTGCACGCTGATTATGATATCCTTCCAACCCTACTCTTTTAAGTAAAGCAAAAGCTTCATCTACAGATTCCTGAGGGAAACGTCGAAATAAGGATTTAAAAAAACCAACATATCCCAAACGACCGGATAGAACATTTTCCATAACTGTAAGCCTTTCAATGAGATTGTACTCCTGAAAGATCATTCCCATCTGCCTTCTTGCTTTATGCAGGTCCTTACCCTTTAAACCGGTTATTTCCATACCCTCAAGAAAAACCTCACCGCTTGAAGGTTCTACCAACCTGTTTATACATCGTATAAATGTACTTTTCCCGGCACCAGAGGGTCCAAAAATTGATACCATTTGTGCTTTATCAATAACTACAGAACAATCTTTTAATGCATGCTGTCCGGTAGGATATGTTTTATCCAGTTTCTTAACACGTAACATATATATTTCAGTCTCCTGTTATTTTACCAATTCTTATTTTTTGAACTGATATCTCTACATTTGTTGGTTAATGCAGAAACCTTCGATAAAAAATCGAAGGTTTCACCATGATCGTGTATTAACCAGAACAAATGTTTTGGTATTTCTCATTTAATAATAATATTTAAATGAGATATACTGCTGTTATCTATTAAAGATTATCAAAAGTATATTTTGTGTCATTAAATTCCTGGATTGTTCTTATTGGTGCCCAGAATGTTTTGTAGTCTACCGGAATAAAACCATCAACAGCAGAAAATTCTGCACCTAAAGGTGTTCCTGCAAAGGGATAGGTTAAAAAAGCTTTTTCNATATTTGCTTTAAGCTCTGCAGAAAGGTTGTGACCATATCCAAAAGATGTTGTTGGAAAGTAAGCACTGTTATAAATTACACGAATTTTATCCATGCTTACAACTTCTCTGTCTACCATTCTGTCTAAAACAGAAGAAGCAATTGCTGCTGCTTCGTAATCGCCATTAAATACACCCAGAATACTTGAATCATGTCCACCGGAGTAAACAACTTCATAATCTTCGCCAGGAACAATACCTTCTCCAGGGAATAGAGCTCTTGGAGCCTGGTTTCCTGAGTTTGAAGATTCTTCTGTATGAGCAACTGTATGCCCCTTAAGGTCAGCTAATGTCTTAATTTCACTGTCCATTGGTACAATTACCTGAAGTCTGTAACCATAATTACCATCAGTAGTTCCCATTATAGAAAAAGGGATATAACCAGCAAGATTTACAGCAAAACATGTAGGTCCTGTAGAAATACCTGCAATGTGGAGTCTTCCGGATCTCATAGCTTCAATTTCTGCAGCATAGGACTGTGTTGTGTAGTATCTAACTTCTTTTCCTGTTACCTTTGCAATGTGATCTAGAAAAGGCTGGAACATATCTACATAAACAGCTGGATCTTCCAGAGGTGTGTAGGTAAAAAACAGAACATCAGGATCTTTGATGTTTGCTTCATTTTTAGGTGCATCTGCAACTAAATCCCCATTTTCGTCACAATAACCAACATCAAGCAGGCCTCTGCTTGTGCATTCAGGTTCTGTAGCGTCAGCTTCTTTTTGTCCTGCAGCAAATGCTGCACCTGCTACAACCAGCAGTACTACAAGAATCAGTAGTAATTTTTTCATTTTTCTCTCCTTTAATTTTTATATTATAACCATGTTGTGACAAGGCATGCCTTGTCCTACCATGGGTTAATATTCCCTTTTTGTTAAAATTGTTTCCACAATCTCTTTGAATCCGTCTCCGGAATCCTTTTCTGCCTTATAAACAGGGTAATGTTCCATTCTATCCAGAAAATTTACAATATTATTTACTGAAGCAGAATATTTTAGTTTCTCAAACATAGGCTCATCATTTGGAGAGTCTCCTATATAAAAAACCTTTTCCTGCATTTCATCCAGTGTATTTCCGGTAAAATCGATGAGAAACCTGTTAAAACACGAAAGTTTATCGTAATCCCCAAACCAGCAGTTAATATGAATGCTGGAAACTTTATACTCAGCACCTTCTTCTTCCATAATACGGCAAATTTTATTTATTGAGTCCTCATCTAAAGAAGGTACATCTTCACAAAAATCTATCGCTAAATCTGCAAATCTAAAGGGCTGATCCGAAGAAATACCGGCCCCGGGAACTTCAGACAAGACCCTACTTTGAATTTTTTCAAGCCCGTCCTTCCCTTTCAATCTATCAGCTTCTGTCTGAAGATAAACCCGCTGCATATTAGACTCTTTTCTATTATAAGTAAAGTAAAATGCACCATTTTCTCCAATAACACCAGTTACCGGCCACATTCTTGCAAAATAATCACACCAACCGGCAGGTCTGCCTGTTACAAGAACAACATGAATACCTGCATTTGATAATCTCCAGATATTCTCTAAAGTTGAAGCCGGCATCATTCCATCTGTAGTAATAGTATCATCAATATCTGTAAATAAATATTCAATATTCTTACAGAAGTTTTGAGTGAGTAAATTTATGTTTAGTATTTCCAAACTATAGGCCCTTATCTGATTTTATTATTTTTATCCCAATCTCTTCTATTTTAATTCTAAGATCCTCATTGAACATCCAATCCGTAACAAGAGTATCGACTACAGATAAAGGAGATGTAACGAAGTTTGTTACTTTTCCAATTTTAGTATAATCTGCCACACAAATAACCTGCCCCTGAGTTCTTTCAATCATTGCTTTTGTAATTCCAGCCTCCTGATAAACAGGAGAGGTCAGCCCTTCCTTAAAACTGATTCCATCGACACCCATAATAATTTTAGAGGCCACAACCATATTTACTGTATTAATAGCAAAATCCCCTATTAGACAATTTGATTGATGACGAAATATACCACCAGTTAAAATTAGCTCAATTCCCGGCCTGCCGCCAAAATCTGCAACTGCTGCTGCATTATTGGTTATTATCTGCAGATCTTTTTTACCTTCCAAAAAGCGTATAACCTGATACGTAGTTGACCCGCTGTTAATAAATACAGTATCACCATCTTCCACCAAAGCAGCAGCAGCTTTACCAATACTCTCTTTTTGTTCTTTATTTAATCGATCCTTTTCAGAGTAGTGAAATTCTCTTTCAATGGGATTTGTAAAAACTGCTCCACCATGGGTTCTTTCCAAAACTCCTGTTTCTTCCAGAACAGAAAGATCTCTTCGTATGGTAATTACTGATACTTCCAGTGTTTTACTTAATGCTTCAACAGTAACCAGACCATCCTTTTTAATAAGATCAACTATCATTGCCTGCCTTGCTGCAGGAATAATATTGCTGCCCATACGCCTCCCAAATTTAAATACTGCTTATCTTATATTCAAAATTTCCATATGTCAATTTTTTTCTGAACTATTTTTTCTTTATTTGATCGTTTTTGTTCTTTTGTTTTTTTAATAGTTCGATTATAGTAATTATTAACCGGAGGTTACTTTATTATGTATGATGTTGCTATTATTGGTGCTGGTGTCACAGGTGCAGCAATTGCCAGAGAACTCTCAAAATATAAAATCAGGATTATAGTTATGGAAGGGGAAACGGATGTTTCATGCGGAACTTCTAAAGCAAATTCAGCAATTATTCATGGGGGATATGATGCAAAAGAAAATACCCTTATGGCTAAATTTAACAGAGAAGGAAATCCAATGTTCGACACTATCTGCAGGGAACTTAGTGTACCCTTCAAAAGAATAGGATCTTTGGTTGTAGCACTTGATCGGGAACAACTGGAACATCTTAAACTTCTCTATAAAAGAGGTTTGTCCAACAACATAGAAGGAATGAAGATTCTTTCTGCAGAAGAATTAAAAACCAGAGAGCCGTATATAAGCGAAAAGGCAGAAGGAGCCCTTTCAGCACCTACAGCAGGAATACTTGATCCTATGCTTCTGACAATTTCTCTAATGGAAAGCGCAGTATTAAATGGAGCTGAATACCGCCTGAACTATAATGTACAGAACATTGAAAAACAAGAAAATCAATTTATAATATCCGGAACCGGAGAAACAATAAAAGCAGCGTGGGTAATAAATGCAGCTGGAGTCAATGCAGATAAAATTCATAATATGGTATCAAAACCGGAATTCAAAATACTACCCCGAAGAGGACAGTATTTTTTACTGGAT
>JGI24023J19991_10001775_pt1 | contig 16235 bp, 14 predicted proteins | sample Cruoilmetagenom1_FD_19991 | JGI IMG/M metagenome (IMG submission 19991) | reverse complement strand
AAACCAGCTACTAAAACTCGAATTGATCTGGGATTAAAACTGAAAGACAAACAAATTACTAATCGTCTTGAAAATTCTGGCCCTTTTGGTACTATGTGTACCCATAGAGTTCAATTAACTTCTGTAAATGATGTTAATTCAGAATTGGTTAGTTGGTTAAAAGAAGCTTATGAAAAAGCTATTTAAATTTTAATCCCTCAACTTACCTCTCAGTAAACTTGCTTTTGAATTAAATGGATTACCAGATGATCTACGCAATAATACAACCTGCCCCGTATGCCAAATTGCATCGGCTATAGGACCGTTTAAATTATTCCAAAAAGGATATTCAGAAGTACTATTTTTACTTCTAAATATTATTATAAATTTTTCCATTTCATCTGCACTTGCAACTTTAAGAATTTCACTAGCTTGTTTAATGTTCTCTAGGGTCTTATACCGTTTTTCTATATAAGTCAATTTTGGCTGCTCAACAGTAAAATCATTTACTTTTTTCCTGGTTGCATTTACTATTACTTTTGATAATCCGTAAATATGATCAATAGTTTCTAAGGTAGTTCTGGCAGAGTCATTGGATTTATAATTCAAATCAACTTCACGTAACCCTTCAGTAGCCCAATAGTATCTAAAACCCAAACCATCAACAACTCTTGCCGCTACAGTTCCGGCAGTAAATTTTACAGGATAATCAGGTATTTGATAATAAGGCAAGTCATTTGATTTTACATCTTGAGCTTTTATACTTATTGTAATAAAAATAAAAAATAAAAAAAGTAAATTAAATATTCTCATAGTATTAATAGTTTTAGAAAAATATAAATATACTATCAAAATTTGTAAATTGTCATTAGTAATTTTGATTTTATCATAAATGTCTACCAAACCTGAACTCTTTTTTAAGACGAGTGTCAAATGGCGCTCCTGGCTGCAAAAAAATCACAATTTAACGAATGGGGCATATCTCATTTTTTATACAGTTAAAAGTGGTAAGCCAAGTATGCGCTGGGAAGAAGCTGTTAAAGTGGCATTATGCTATGGTTGGATAGATTCTACAGTAAAAAATATAGATTATGAAAGCAGACGTCAATATTTTTGTCCGCGAAACCCAAAAAGTGTTTGGAGTAAACGTAATAAAAGTTATATCTCTCAATTGATCAAAGAAAATTTAATGCATCAAAGTGGTCTTGAAAAAATTAAAGCGGCCAAGCAAGATGGTTCATGGATAGCTTTAGATGCTGTCGAGAACTTAGTGATTCCTGAAGATTTACAAACAGCATTTAACAAAAATAGAATTGCTTTCGAAAATTATAAAAGTTTCGCAAAAACATACAAAAAAGGGTATCTATATTGGCTCAATCAAGCTAAACGCAAAGAAACTCGGTTTAACAGAATTCAGCAGATTGTTGAACTTTGTGAAAAGAACCTGAAATACCGACAATAATTGTTGATAAATAAACTCTGCAAAACCATTCAAATTATTTTATATTTGTGTAACCCAATTTGAAAATTACCCGAATAAATTAAAATAGTTGATATGAAAAATTACGCTACATTAATTTTAGCATTCTTTTTTGTGCTTATTCTTAATGCTCAAGATCGAAAGCTAGAAGTTGAATCTGCCATTCATACAAAACATACAGTTACAATCAAAAATAAGTTAATTCCTTATTCAGCTACCGCTGGAACGCAACCTGTTTGGGATAAAGATGGAAAAGTAATTGCCTCATTATTCTATACTTATTACAAACGTTCTGATATTAAAAATGACGCAAACAGACCATTGATCATTTCATTTAATGGCGGTCCTGGATCTGCTTCTGTATGGATGCACATTGCGTATACTGGGCCTCAGATATTAAAAATTGATGATGAAGGCTATCCTGTACAACCATATGGTATCAGGGAAAACCCTTATTCTGTTTTAGATGTGGCTGATATTGTATTTATAAACCCTGTTAATACAGGATATTCAAGAATTATTAATTCAGATAAAGATAAAAAAGTAGATCGTAAACAATTTTTTGGAATCAATGCAGACATTAAATATTTAGCCGAATGGGTAAATACTTTTGTCACAAAAAATAATAGGTGGCGATCGCCAAAATATTTAATTGGTGAGAGCTACGGAGGTACACGCGTTTCCGGTTTAGCATTAGAGCTTCAAAATGCCCAGTGGATGTACTTGAATGGGGTTATTTTAGTGTCACCTGCAGACTATAAAGTACTTAGAACCGGCGGACCGGTTTCGTCAGCATTAAACTTGCCATATTATACGGCTGCTGCATGGTATCAAAAAGCATTAAATGAAGATTTGCAACAAAAAGATCTGTTGGAAATTTTACCCGAAGTAGAAAAATACACCGTTGAAGAAGTGATTCCTGCACTCACTAAAGGAGGTTTTTTAGATGAAGCAAAAAAGAAAGAAGTTGCTGCAAGAATGTCCTATTATTCAGGTTTATCTGAAAAAGTCATCTTGCAAAATAACTTAGTTGTACCTACATCATTTTTTTGGAAAGAATTAAAACGCGACAAAGGGTTTACTATTGGCAGACTTGATTCCCGCTATTTAGGTATTGATAAAAAAGATGCAGGTATACGCCCTGATTATAGTGCTGAACTAACTTCATGGCTACATTCTTTTACACCTGCCATTAATTATTATTTAAGAGAACACTTAAATTATAAGACAGATATCAAATATAATATGTTTGGCCCTGTTCGTCCATGGGATAATACTAACGATAATACACGAGATAATTTACGTCAGGCCATGGCACAAAATCCGTATCTGAATGTGTTATTTCAATCCGGTTATTATGATGGTGCTACTACCTATTTTAATGCTAAATATACTATGTGGCAGATAGACCCAAGCGGAAAACTAAAAGATCGATTAAATTTTAAAGGATATAGAAGTGGACATATGATGTATTTACGTCATGAAGATTTGGCCGCGGCTAATGAACATCTTAGAGCATTTATTAAAAAAACAATTCCAATTACATCTGGGGCTAAAAAAGGCGCATCTGCGAAATATTAATATTTATGAAAATAAAATTTTTACTAATTATTTCTTTAATAACAACTATTGTCTATAGCCAACCGGCTACGGAAGTATATCTTTTTGATTTCATTCAAAATGATAGTGTTTTTTCGGTCGATAATCCTTTAAATATTTCGGAGAATAAAGGGTATGACAATCAACCTTCTTTTTTAAATGATGGTTCCGGTATTTTGTTTGCATCTACGAGGTCAGGTCAAACCGATGTCGTTTTATATAATTTAGAAAATAAAACAAAGGCTTGGTTAACAAATACTTTGGGTAGTGAATATTCACCAATGCAAACACCAAATAAAAAATATTTTTCTGCAATACATTTAGATACTGATGGTACTCAATTGCTCTGGTTGTATCCTTTTAATAGGAAAAAACCAAAAGTGATCATAGAAGACCTGGCAGTAGGTTACCATACTTGGTTTCATAAATTTATGGTTGTTTATTTTGTTCTAGGAGATCCAGCAACCTTAGAAGTTTCTAATTTAAAATACAAAATTAAATACCCTATTGATAAAAATATTGGGAGATCTTTACAATTAATACCCGGAACAAGGCTAATTAGTTATATCAGTCGACAAGAAAATGAGCCTGAAATTTATTCTATTGACCCAATTACCAGTGATAAAAAATATATTACTGATGCTTTAGCAGAATCACAAGATTTGGTTTGGACGAATGACGGAACCATCATTATGGGCAAAAAAGATAAATTATATAAATTAAAGCCGGGAATTGACAAAGATTGGATCGAATTTGCATCTTTAGATGGTTATGGACTTACCGGAATTACAAGATTAGCAATAAGCCCTTTAGGTGATAAAATAGCCATTGTGGTTGACGAAGTAATGGAAAATAAAGCCATTAATTCTAATGATTAAAGTAAACCCTCTTTTTTATTTGTTGATTTTCGTTATTATCATGATTTCGTGCGGCACTAAAAATTTTAATAATAAATCGACTAAAATTAAGGCTCCAGAAACTTTTAAGGCCAGATTTGAAACTACTAAAGGAAACTTTGAAATTGAAGCATCTCGTAAATGGTCTCCAAAAGCTGTAGATAGATTATATCAATTAATTTCTAGCGAATTTTATACAGATATGGCAATTTATAGAGTCGTACCAAAATTTGTAGCTCAATTTGGTATTCATAACGATGCTGCTTTGAATACTTCCTGGAATTCACTCGAAGTAATTGACGAACCTGTAGCTGAGAAGAATTTTGTCGGTACAATTGCGTTTGCCCGGGCAGGTAAAAAGACACGGACTTCAGAAATCTTTATAAATTTAAAAAACAATTCACCATATTTGGATACCATAAATTATGATGGTGTAAAAGGCTTTCCGGTAATTGCTAAAGTAAGTAAGGGAATGGAAGTTGTAGAACAATTTTATGGAGGTTATTCAGAAAAACCCGCTCATAGTCAAGATTCAATTAATATAAAAGGCAATGCTTATTTAAAAAACAATTTCCCTAAACTTGACTATATTATAAAAGCTTATATTATTGACTAAGTTCTTGAGCTATTTTAGCCGCTAATTTGGCATTATTATAAACCAAGTGAATATTAGCTTCTAAACTTTTACCTTCTGTTAATTCTTTAACTTTGGCTAATAAAAAAGGAGTATTTTCCTTTCCTTTTATTCCCATCCTTTCCGCTTCTAAAACAGCCTTATTAATAGTTTTTGTTATTGCATCATAATCCAATTGATATGTTGTCGGAATTGGATTTGCTACTACCACACCTCCCTTTAAATTCATGCCCCATTTAGTTTTCAAAAATTTAGCTATTTCTTTGGAAGTATTTAATTCAAAATCAACATCAAATCCGCTCTTTTGGGTAAAAAAAGCTGGCAATTCTTTGGTTTTATACCCCACCACCGGCACACCATGTGTTTCTAAATATTCAAGTGTTAAACCAAGGTCCAATATCGATTTAATACCGGCACAAATAACCGCTACATTGGTATTCGCCAATTCTTGTAGATCTGCCGAAATATCAAATGATGTAGAAGCACCTCTATGCACACCACCTATTCCACCCGTAGCAAAAACCTTAATACCTGCCATATTCGCCGCGATCATAGTCGATGCGACTGTAGTTGCCCCATCAATTTTCTTAGAAATTAAATACGGAATGTCACGTCTACTCGCCTTCACAATTTTTTGACCGGCTTTTCCTAAGTACCCTATTTCATCTTTAGTTAAACCTACTTTAAATTTCCCATGCATAATGGCAATAGTTGCCGGAATTGCTCCGTTATCCCTTACAATTTCTTCAACTTTTAGTGCTGTTTCTACATTTTGTGGATAAGGCATTCCATGAGAAATAATGGTAGATTCTAAAGCGACTACCGGTCTATTTTCATCGAGTCCCTTCTGCACTTCAGGGCTTATTTCAATATACTTTTGCATCTTTTAGAATTGTGTTTTTATTTATTAGAGGGTTAACTGTGTCTTCATGCTGAATTGCCATTGAAGCACAAGCCATTCCCACTTTAGTGGTATTCTCAATACTCATATTGTGAATATGAGCATATACTACCCCGGCCACAAAAGCATCTCCGGCACCATTGGTATTTATAACTTTTATTTTGTCTGCTTTTATATGGCCAGAAACTTTAGCATCACTAAAAAAAACACCTTTTTCCCCTTGGGTAATAAAGACCTTTTGTATTCCTTTTTTATGAAAGAACGAAATAGCTTTCTCTACATCTCTATCAGATTTAATCTTAATATTTGCTAATGTCTCAGCCTCCAAAATATTTACTTTAATCATATACAAATGTTTCAATAATTTCTTAGCTTTTAATGATTTTGTAACAGAAACTGCATCTAAAAAGAAATATTGTTCAGGTATATTTTGAGTTACCCATGTCAAAACTTCCTCAGAAATATTTGTGTCTAAAATAACCAGCTTTGCGTTCTTTAATTGTTCCTTTTTTTTACGGATAAATTGGCTTGTCATTTCATCATAAATACCCATGGCAGACAAGCCTAATGCCAAATCATTGTGATTATCCATGATTGCTAAATGTACTGACGATTGTTTATTTTTTAGAAATAAACTATCCTGAATATCAATTCCTATTTCTTCACTATGGCTCACTACTTTCTTTCCGTACATATCATCGCCTAAGACACAAATCAATTTTGTATCAAGACCTAAGCGCACCAAATTTTCGGCAATATTTCTACCTACGCCACCCATAGAGATTTTAAGATTCCCCAAATTAGCATCTCTAAAAATCAACTTATGAGATGGAAATCCAACGATATCAACATTTGCACCACCAAGAACGCACACATAAGGATTTTCATTTATGATATATCCTTTGCCTTTTAGCAAACCTTTTTTCATCAAATTAGACAAATGCACAGCAATCGAAGAGCGTGTTATTCCTAACTTCTCAGCTAAAGAATTTTGAGATAATAAGGGATTATCTTTTAACAACTGAATTATTTCTGACTCTCTTTTTGTCATTTTATAAATATATGCTTATATTTAAACTTTTGTTAAATTTACAAGATAATTATTGATTAATCCAAATCATTGTATGGAAAAGTTCAAATCTATTTTTAAGGTTGATAAACCAATTATTGGTATGATCCATCTAAAAGCATTACCAGGCACTCCAAAATTCAATAATAATATTAATGAGATAATAGATACAGCACTTAATGAAGCAGAACTTTATAAAGAAGCCGGAATTGATGCTTTGGCTATAGAAAACATGCATGATGTTCCCTATTTAAAAAATAATGTGGGGCCTGAAGTAAGTTCTCTAATGAGCATTATTGCTCATGAAGTAAAAAAAGTAAGTAGTTTGCCCTGTGGTATCCAGGTATTATCTTCGGCAAACAAAGCCGCAATAGCCATTGCTAAAAACGCCCAATTAAACTTTATTAGAGCTGAAGGTTTTGTTTTTGGGCATGTAGCCGACGAAGGTTATATAGATGCCAATGCAGGAGAACTACTTCGTTATAGAAAGGAAATTGATGCAGAACATATTGCTGTATTTACAGATATTAAAAAAAAGCACAGTTCACACGCCATTACTACCGATGTTTCTATTGTTGAAACTGCGAAAGCTGCTGAATACTTTTTAAGTGACGGACTAATTGTTACGGGTTTCAGCACAGGTAAAGAAGCTAATATTGAAGAAATTAGTGACATAAAAAAGGCCTGCAAAATTCCTGTTATTGTCGGCTCTGGTATTACCATTGATAATATTTCACAATATATCTCTGGTAGTGATGCTTTTATAGTTGGTTCTTATTTTAAAAAAGATGGATTTTGGGAAAATGCATTAGAATATGATAAGATCGCTGCCTTCATGACCAAAGTCACTACACTTAGAACATAGCAGGAAATTTTTAGTATATTTACTTTTACCTATGATAGAATTCATTTTAAATAATACTCACATCAAGACTGATGAAAATGCCGGTATAACTTTGTTAGATTTTATTAGAGAAAATCAGCAACTTAAAGGTACAAAAATCGGATGTAGAGAAGGAGACTGTGGCGCATGTACAGTATTGACCGGAACCTTACAAGAAGACAAAACTGTCAAATATGAAAGCATAACTTCTTGTATTTGGCCTCTCGGAAATGCTCAAGGAAAACATATAGTTACTATTGACGGTACCAATTTAGTAGATCAACTAACGGCTACCCAACAAGCGATAGCAGATAATTATGCTACCCAATGTGGGTTTTGTACTCCCGGATTTGCAGTATCTCTTACCGGGTTAGCATTAAAAGAATCTATTATTTCTTATGATGACGGTCTCAATGCAGTCAGTGGAAATATTTGCAGATGTACCGGCTATAAATCGATTGAAAAAGCTTCAAAACTAGTGGTTGATGCTCTTCAAAAAAAGGAAACAAAAAAATCAATTGAATGGTTAATAGGTAATAAATTTATACCCAAATATTTCGAAACCATTCCTAAAAAATTGGCAGTAATAAGAACACAACCTGTTACAAATAAAAGCAAAAAATATGTAGCAGGCGGAACAGATTTATATGTAAGAGATGCTGATCGTTTGGCTGAAGAAAATATACATCTTTTAGCAATTAACAAAGAAACGGGAGGTATTTCTTTCTACAAAGACAATTGCGTTATTGGCGCGTCAACTACAGTAACAGATATGATGTATAATAATAATATGCAAGCATATTTTCCCGATATACAAGCGTACTTAAAATTAGTATCTTCTGAACCTATCCGTAATATGGCCACAATTGCGGGTAATTTTGTAAATGCCTCGCCTATTGGAGATATGACTATCTTATTTTTGGCATTAAACGCCAAAATAACCGTTAAAAATAATAATGAAAAGCTAAGAACAATTTTGTTAAAAGATTTTTATACTTCTTATAAAGTATTTGATTTAAAGAAAGATGAGATCATTGTAAATATAACTTTTGAAGTACCGGATAGATCGCATCATTTTAATTTTGAAAAAGTAAGCAAACGTACACATTTAGATATTGCAAGTGTCAATACGGCTATCAATATCAAAACCAATGGCAAAACAATTGAAAATGTTCATCTGGCCGTTGGAGGGGTTGCTCCAATTCCGAAATATTTACATAAAACTGCTGCCTTTTTAACAAATAAAGAAATCAATTTTGGAATTCTCAGGGAAGCAAATTTAGTAATGCAAAAAGAGATTTCACCTATTAGTGATGTTAGAGGTTCTAGCGACTATAAACGATTGTTAGCCAGACAATTATTCTTCTCTCATTTTACTAAGTTGTTCCCTAAAAAAGTAAATCTAACAGAACTAGTTACAATATGAAACGAGCCTGTCGAAAATTTCAATACACAAGAGAATGGTTAATAGAGAACTGCATATGTTACCTATAAAAAATAAAAATTAAACATATGAAAAATATAGATTCTTTTGGGCATGTAAGAGGCGAATCTCTGTTTATTGATGATATCAATGTGCAACAAAATACATTGTGCGGACTGGTTTTTGACTCTCCTAAAGCGCATGGTATCATAAAAAAATTAGATCTAACTGAAGCGGAGCTGATTGAGGGTGTCATTAAAATTTTTACTTTTAAAGATATTCCGGGTGAAAATCAAATTGGAGGTATTATAGCTGATGAACCGTTATTGGCCGAAAAGGAAGTTCATTTTGTAGGACAACCAATCGCATTTATTGTTGCCGGTTCTGACAGTATAGCCAAAAAGGCAAGAGCCTTAATTAAAATTGAAATTGATGAACTCCCGGTAATTACCAGAGCGAAAGAGGCAGCTGTAAAAAAACAAATTATTGGTACACCAAGAACTTTTAATCTAGGAAATACTACAAAAGCTTTTGATAAATGTGCCTTTATTTTTGAGGATGAAGTTTTTACAAACGGCCAAGAGCATTTATATTTAGAAACACAAGGTGCCTATGCAGTACCAACAGAAAACAATTGTATAAAAGTAACGTCATCTACTCAAGGACCTACTCAAGTTCAAAAAGCTATTGCTAAAGTTCTGGGCATTGGTATGCATACTATTGAAGTAGATGTTATTCGTCTTGGTGGCGGGTTTGGCGGAAAAGAAGATCAAGCCACTCCTTGGGCCACACTTACTGCATTAGCTAGCTATCTATTAAAAAAACCGGTAAAATTTGTACTAAACCGTCATGATGATCTGCGAATGACCGGAAAACGCCATCCTTACGAAAGTAATTTCAAAATAGGATTATCTAAAGACTTAAAAATTGTTGCTTTTGAAGCTGATTTTTATCAAAATGCCGGTGCTGCTGCAGATTTATCTCCGGCTGTAGCCGAAAGAACTTTATTTCATGCAACAAATAGTTATTTTGTAGAAAATGTAAAAACTTCAGTTTATAGTTGTAGAACAAATTTACCTCCAAATACTGCCTTTCGAGGATTTGGTGGTCCGCAAGGAATGTTTGTAATTGAAGCGGCCATTGCCAAAGCTGCAAACGAAATTGGCGTTACATCTAAAGAAATTCAGGAAGCAAATTTATTACAAGAAAATGACGTGTTGTCATTCGGACAGATTATGACTCAGACTGAAGCCAAAAGCTCTTGGAAAACCGCACTTCAAAATTTCAATTATAAAAAGCTAATTAAACAAGTTGATGAGTTTAATAAAGAGAATAGCGACTATAAAAAAGGCATTGCACTTATGCCTATTTGTTTTGGTATTTCATTCACAAATACGCCTATGAATCATGCCAGAGCATTGGTGCATGTATATCAAGATGGCACCGTAGGAATAAGTACGGGTGCGGTTGAAATGGGGCAAGGAGTCAATACTAAAATGCTCCAAATTGCGGAGCAAACATTTGCGGTTGTAGCTGGTAAAGTCAAACTGGAAACTACCAATACTACACGTGTTGCCAATACTTCACCTAGTGCTGCCAGCGCTACTGCCGATCTCAATGGGAAAGCATTATTGAAGGCATGTTTGGCAATCGCCGGACGATTAAAAACTGTTGCTGCCAAAGACCTTAAGGTCAATGAGGAAGAAGTTTCTTTTCAAAATGAACTGGTATATGTTAATGGGAAAAAATCAAAACTTACATGGAAAACATTGATCTCTAAAGCAATGTTGGCTAGAATTGCCCTATCTGAAAAGGCGCATTATGCTACCCCTGAAATTCATTTTGATAAAACGATAGAAAAAGGGCATCCATTTGCCTATCACGTTTACGGAACTGCAATAATTACAACAACTGTAGACTGTACAAGGGGTAATTATACTTTTGATGCTATAAAAATTGTACATGACTATGGAAAAAGTATGAATGAAGGCATTGATCTTGGTCAAGTTGAAGGTGCTCTAGCTCAGGGTATAGGCTGGATGACCATGGAAGAAATTTCTTATGATAATAAAGGCAGGTTATTATCCAATGCACTTTCAACATATAAAGTGCCCGATATTTTTTCAGTAGCAAATGATATTGAAGTCATTCCACTGGAAACTACTGGAAATGAAATGGCAATTTTAAAATCAAAAGCTGTCGGCGAGCCTCCGTTAATGTATGGCATTGGAGCATATTTTGCTATTCAAAATGCAATCAAAGCATATAACCCTAATTACAAACTGAAGTTTCATGCACCCATGACTCCTGAAAAGGTCTTAATGAGTCTATATCAATAATAAATTTGATGACAGATTTTTTGATATATAGCAATAGATGTTGGATTGATGAGCAGTTCATAGAAGCAACTTTACACATCTGTAAGGGTAAAATTCTGGAAATATATCCTAAAAAGTATTTCCAAGATAATCTTGAATTCTTAGATTATAGTGATTCAATTGTTATGCCCGGTATTATTGATGCCCATGTTCATATTAATGAACCAGGCAGAACCGATTGGGAAGGATTTGATTCTGCTACAAAAGCGGCAGCACTAGGAGGTGTCACAACATTAATAGAAATGCCTTTAAATGCCAACCCTGTTACTACTAATACAACAGCATTTGAAATAAAAAAACAAGCCACAAAAGGTAAATTACATGTTAATTGCGGGTTTTATGGTGGTGTAATTCCAGGTAATGAAAAAGATATAGAACCTTTGATCAAAGCAGGAGTATTTGGCATTAAAGGATTTTTAACACATTCAGGTATTGATGAATTTCCCAATGTAACGAAAGANGATTTAGAAAAAATTGCTCCAATTTTAGCTAAAAATGATGTACCCTTACTATTACACTGCGAATTTGGGGAGGAAAAAAACATTCCGCAGGTTAAACCAAAAAGCTATAGAGCATATTTAGCATCAAGACCCACGGAATGGGAATTAAATGCACTAAAGATAACGCAGGATATTCAAGAAAAGTATAGCCTCAAAACACATATTGTGCACCTCTCTGCAGCAAAAGGCTTACAATCAATAAATTATCGAAAAAAACACACACAAAAATTAACTGTAGAAACCTGTCCACACTACCTTTTTTTCAATGCTGAGGATATACCTGATGCCTCACCAATATACAAATGTGCACCTCCTATAAGAGAAAAAGAAAATAATAATGCTTTATGGAAAGGATTATTAAGTAATGAAATTGATTTTTTAGCTTCAGACCACTCTCCGGCTCCACCTGATGTAAAAAAGTTAGAAGAAGGTGATCTTTTTAAAGCTTGGGGTGGTATTGCAGGATTACAATTTACTTTACCTGTAGTATGGACCGCCGGTCAAAAAAAAGGATTGACCTTAGAAAAACTAATTCCATTATTGACTGTAAATCCAGCTAAATTCTTAGGGCTTGATGATAAAAAGGGACAACTAAAAAAAGGATTTGATGCTGATATTATGGTGTGGAATGACTTAAAAGAATTTATTGTTACTAAAAATATAATAGCACATAAACACAAGGCAACACCCTATTTAAATCACATCCTAAAGGGTAAAATAATTCATACATTTGTAAATGGTGTTCAGGTGGTAAAAAATGAAGCGTTGAACACACTAAATATGGGTGAATTATTATTAAAAACTGATTAAAATTTGGAACATAACTTATTGAAATATATTGATTTAGCATCAGAGAGGATTGGTGGAAAAGTTGTCTATGCTACTGATGATTTCTTTGCCGAAAAAGAAAACTTGATCAAAGCAGGTAGAGGTGTTTTTATACCAGATAAATATACAGATCAAGGAAAATGGATGGATGGATGGGAGTCACGAAGAAAGAGAACTCCCGGTCATGACTGGGCAATACTAAAATTGGGCGTTGAAGGCACTATTAAGGGGTTTGATATTGATACCAATCATTTTTTGGGCAATCACCCTCCTTTTGCGTCTGTAGAAGCTATCCATTTGACTGATGATATATCAGATTGGAGCAACGCTGACCAATTAGATTGGGAAGTTATTTTAGAAAAATCTCCACTAGATCCTGGAAGTCAACATTTTTTTGAAATTTCGATTGATAAAGTATATACTCATGTGCGTTTACATATTTATCCCGATGGTGGTGTAGCACGGTTTAGAGTATATGGTGAAGTATTTAAAGATTGGAAATCTATCAAAGAAGATGAATTAATTGATCTTGCATTAGCCACCAACTGTGGGAAAGCGTTATCATGTAATGATATGTTCTTTAGCGCTATGGATAATTTGATCTCTCCATCAAAAGGTAGAGATATGGGAGATGGTTGGGAGACCAAACGTAACAGAACACCTAATAATGAAGATTGGGTTGTACTTCGACTAGGCCATCAAGGAATTGTCAAAAAAATAATAGTTGACACCCATCATTTTAAAGGGAATTATCCTGATAGCTGTGCTATAGATGCGTGCAACACTATAAATGATGAAGATGTTTTGAATAATAATGTCAATTGGCAACCGCTACTTCAACAACAAAAATTAGAAGCACATCAAGAGCATCTTTTTGAGAACAATACGATAGAAAAACATGAGCCAATTACACATATNAAATTAAAAATTTANCCNGATGGCGGAATCAGCAGATTACGAATTTTAGGTACGATCAAATAGTAGAGTATGATAGGAATAATTGTATTAATTAGTTGGCTTATAGTTTTGTTAGTGGTTATTAAATTTACCTATTCGCTACATCACAAAATGAAAAAAGCCAAAGCTGATGAAGATGATACTTCCATATTTAAAATTTCCAGACAGCAAAATATTGTATATACACTTGTTGTCACTTTTAGTATACTTGGTGCACTGATTATCTATTATTTCTTTGTAAAAAATACTATTTACGAAAGTCATTTTTTTGAATGGATGAATCTTATTATCCGTTGGATGCATATCACTTTTGGTATCGCATGGATAGGTGCATCTTTTTATTTTGTTTTTCTTGAAAATGCCTTAAATAGAACTAATAATGTTCGTGATGAATTGGCAGGAAATCTTTGGGCTGTTCATGGTGGTGGATTTTATTATTTAGAAAAATATAAATTGGCTCCAAAAAAAATACCTAAAGACTTACATTGGTTTAAATATGAAGCCTATTTTACCTGGCTTACCGGATTTAGCTTGCTAATTGTTGTCTACTATTTCAATGCAAAATCATACCTAATTGACACAGAAGTTTTAGACATCAACGCTGCCAGTGCAATAAGTGTTAGTGTTGGTTCTTTAATAGTTGGTTGGGTAGCATATGACCAAATGTGTAAGAAACTAATTGCAAATAAGCTGATTTTCACCATAGCCATGACCGTGTATTTAGTTTTTTTTGCATGGTTTTACAGCCAAGTATTTAGCGGTAGAGCGGCTTATATACACTTTGGAGCATTATTGGGCACCTTAATGGCGGCTAATGTGTTTTATATTATCATTCCCGGGCAAAAAAGAATGGTGAAAGCTGCGCAAAAAGGAATCCCTCCAAATCCTGAAGATGGTAAGGCGGCGTTTATCAGATCGTATTCTAACAACTATTTTACTTTGCCGGTTTTATTTGTCATGATAAGTAATCATTTTCCAAGTACATTTGGTAACAAATATCAATGGATTGTTTTGATTGCTATTACTTTAGGTAGTGCTGGTATCAAACATTATTTGAATGCTCGTGAAAAAGAACAACTTTCCATCTGGGTTTTACCCACATCAATACTGTTATTGCTTTCGGTTGCCTTCGTGACTTCACCTACTCCTAAAGTTGATGGTTGTAAAGAAGAAGTATCATTTGCACAAGTAAATACTATTATTCAGAATAGATGTGTAACTTGTCATTCAGTAGCACCAACTGATAAGGTTTGGATGGTTGCTCCAAATGGAGTTAAATATGATACCAAAGAACAAATACTAAATTTAAAAGATAAAATATTTCAACGGGTAGTTGTAAGTAAAGATATGCCGTTTGCCAATCAAACCGGTATGACGCAAGAAGAACGTGAAATTATTGAATGTTGGATCAATCAAAATACTAAAGAATAGAATGCTCATACTTCTACTACGCTCAGTAAAAGTTCTGCTGATCGTATTGATTTTCTCTTAGATATCAATGAAAATCTGTTTTATTAGTGTTCCAATTTATAAAAATTATGACCTTAAACGAATTTAATAAGCTATCTAAACAAGAAGCAACTACTGAACTTGAAAAATGCTGTGTATCTAAATGTTGGATGCAACATATGATCGAAAATATGCCATTTGCTTCCGCAGATGAATTAATCCTTAAAACAGCAGCTATTTGGTATGATCAATGCAGAGAATTAGACTGGCAAGCTGCCTTTGAGGGACATCCAAAAATTGGTGATATTACTAGTCTAAAGGAAAAATACTCAAATACTAAAAATTGGGCAAGCAATGAACAATCGAATATCGCTGAAGCAGATGAAAAAACAGTAAAAGCATTAGCCAAAGCAAATAATGATTATTTAGATAAATTCGGATATATATTTATTATAAGCGCCAGCGGTAAATCAGCCAAAGAGATCTTGAGCATTATTAATGCAAGGCTAAATAATACTAAAGAAGATGAATTGCATGTTGCCATGGGCGAACAACATAAAATAACGGTAATCAGGTTAGCAAAATTAATTAATGATTTAGAGACTAAAGGCGACTTACGAAGCTATATTACCACTCATGTCTTGGATACTACCACGGGAATTCCCGGGAAAGGTATACAGATTACCATGTATAAAATTAAAGACCGTATTTCAAAACCAATTACTGCCGGTGTTACCAATATTGACGGTAGAATAGCTGATCTTTTGCCTCCCGGAAAAAGCTTAGAAGCCGGTATATATCAACTCATATTTAACACTGCTGATTATTATAACGATCAGCAACAGGAGGGGTTTTACCCCGAAGTAAGTATCCAGTTTATAGTGACAAATCATGATCATTACCATGTTCCTTTATTGTTAAACCCATATGGATATACAACGTATAGAGGAAGTTAAATAGAAAGTTGATGACGCCGATTTTTTATGATTATCGCAGAAATAAATCAGCGAAAACCTGCCTAATCCGCCTCATCCGCGTTACATTAAAATCAAAAAAATGAAATTAACAATATCAGAAAATAAAAAAACAACCATTTTTGGTGAACTAAAAATAGCCAACCAAAAATTTAATAGCATCTATAAGGGTGATAGAGAGGATAGACAACCCATTCATACGGTTTATGGGGGTGCCAATTTATTTAAATCAAATACTGCTGAGTCATTAGGCAAGGTAGCACTAAAATCATTGTTAGCATATGC
>JGI24023J19991_10001773_pt1 | contig 16241 bp, 15 predicted proteins | sample Cruoilmetagenom1_FD_19991 | JGI IMG/M metagenome (IMG submission 19991) | reverse complement strand
GAAGCGGTTGTCCTCGAGCCAGGTGTGCCGCAGAAACAGGACACCGGGAATAACGCCGCCGAAGGCTTTGCGGTTGTTGGGCAGGCCGCTCAGCGAAAGTCCGCCGATATTGACGCCGTGATAGGCCCGTTCGCGGGAGACGAAGCGGTTGCGCCCGTTTTCTCCTCTGGCGTCGTGGTAGGCCATGACGATCTTCATCGCGGTATCGATGGCCTCGGATCCGGAATTGGCAAAGAACACGTGATTGATGGCTTCGGGCATGAGGGCCGCCACGGCGCGGGCGAGCTCAAAAGAAGCAGGGTGGCCGAGTTGGAACGAGGTCGTGTAATCGAGCTTCAGCAGCTGGTCGTGAACGGCTTGGGCGATCTCCGGGCGGGCGTGACCGGCGGCCGAGCAAAACAATGCCGACGAACCGTCCAGGATCTTTTGACCGTGGTGGTCGGTGAACCAGACACCGTTTCCCTCGACCAGAATGCGGGGATTGGCCTTGAAGTCGCGGTTGGCCGTGAACGGCATCCAATGATGTTCGAGTGTGTTTGGGGCCGTTGGCATAGCCAGTAAACCTCGTTGAGCAAATTCCGAGCGCACTTGGCGCTAGAGCATATCGGAGGAAAATGCGACCGGCGCAAGGCCCGGATCGAGGCGGCGGCGGAAACCCTGCCGCCGCCCCGGGGTTTCTGGACGTCTACCAGCGACGGAAGGAGCTCGAGCCTTTGGACTCGTTTTCGTCCGTGGCCTCTTCATCGCCCTCGTCGCCGTTCTCGTTAGCGTCCTCGCCGGCCGCCTCGGATTCGTCGGCCTTTTGCCCCGTCGAATCCTTGATGATATCGGTGGCCAGATCGCGGATCTCCTCGAGCTGGTTCGAGAAGGTCTCCATTTGTTTGCGGGCGTGGGCGTTCTGTAACTCCAAGGCCTTCGACATATCCTTGGCCTCGGCCAGCTTCAACGCGAGATTGAAATTGGCGTCTGCGTTCTCGCGGGTGATTTCGGCGATCTTGTCATTGAGCGATTTCATGCTGCCGGCCGCGACCTCGGATGAGGTCTCGAGGCCCTCCCACGCCTTTTCGCTGGAGGTGACGAATGTATCGAAGGCCTGCTTGGCCTGCTCGATACTGGATTTCATGAGATCACGGATGGATTCGGGTATGTCGGACTTGCTTGATGGATCCGATGGCATGGAACTCTCCTTGTTACTGACTGATACTGTGCAACCAACTCGTCATGGCCTGCTCTCGGGACGGCTCTATCGTTCAGCCTCGATTTGAGCAGCCTGACACGCAACTCCGACATCCCGGTGACCGGTCGGCCAAATCACCTTGTGCCGAGGCGAGGCGCGCAGTTGGGAGCTGGCAAACGCCCCACTCAATCTGGATAGCAGAGAGCGGTTTGGGCGAACAGCGGGGTCGGCGGCAGGGCGCCCGGCGGGCCCAACTTATCCACAAATCATTCATGGAATGCGGCGGCCCGGCGCCGATGATTTGGCTGGGCCGGCGTTCGGTCGGGGCGGAACCTGCGGTCTAACCGTTCAGCCAAAAATCAGTGACGATGTTCGCTATCTCGCCGGCTTCGCTTTCAAACTGATCGCGGCGGATTGCGTAGCTGGCGCCGGCGTTCAGATAGGTGTCGATGGCACACAGCTCTTCCAATCCGGTCAGAACGATGATCGGCGTGTAATTGAGAAACGTCTGATTGCGGATCCGGCGCATCGCTTTGCAGCGTATTGCGCAAGGGTCGTCAGTGCCTAAGATAATGCAATCTGGGCGTGAGATGGGGGAGCGCCCTCCCTCTCGCCCATAAGCCTCGATCGTTCGGCCAACGGTCTGATGGTGTTCCAATTGGAGCAAACACCAGAATCTGGCGATGGGCCCCCTGAGGCGATCCAGATCGGCCTTGTCCCCGATCAGCAGAAATTTGACGCGAGAGATTACGGGGCTGGATTTGGTGTCAGTTTGCATTGTATGCCTCGCCCTTTTTAGGGCAGGTGCGTTTGCTTTGATTTCGCGTTATCCGTGTCCCGTCATTGATAATGCAATCAACTAAAGCCGAACTTTCTAATATACAATTAATAATAGAATCAAAGCACGCAATTGCACGTTTTGCGGGATATTCCGCATGGCTTGAAATGGTCCGATATTGACTTGTGGAAGGCCAGAGTGCCCGATGGCGGGGGCATCGGCTGCGATGGAGCGAGACTGACCAAAATGGATGGCACGGCGAGCGAATGGGCGGCGGTCGCGGTCGCCGCCGTCTTCGCGGCTTATTGTTTCAGCTACCGCGACGCACTGGGGCAACGCCCGTGGCTGCACCTGCTGCTGGGCGCGGCCGTGTTTCTGTCGGGTCTGCGTCGGTTTTTGGACGACATTCTCAACATTTGGTGAGCCTCAACGCTCGTAGGGGCGCTGCTTGTCGTCCAATTCGGGGCGGCGCAGCACGCGCTTGTCTTCGGGCAGGGACAACTGGACCTTGAGATAGGCCAGGCGGTCGGCCACCGTTGCTGGTCGTTGCTGGACGTTGTGGAGCAAGCGGTCGAGCCAGCTCATGCCGTCGGCAAGGCCGGGATCAAGAGCAAGCGCTTTTTCATAGTCGGCAATCGCCTTGGGGTGCGCGCCCATGTGATCGTGGATGATGCCGCGGATGGCGTAATTTCCGCCGAAGTCGGGTTCGAGGGCGACGGCGCGATCGATCGCGGCAAGGGCGGGCCCGAGCCGTCGCAATTGAAGGTGGGCGTTGGCCAGCCCGCGCAGGGCAGGCAGGTGATCGGCTTTTTGCGCCAATGCCTTTGCGTAGAGTTCGGCGGCGCGGTCGTATTGGGCGTCCTCGAACAGGGTATTGGCATCGAGATAGGTGGAATCGCTCGAATCCCGTTCGCCGGGCTCAACGGGGTTTGAGCCGGTATTCAATCCGAACCAGGCGAGCCCCAGGCAGAGGGCGAGAACCGCAGCCGCGCGGGCCATGCCATAGGCCGTCATGGCAGGGCACGGTCCCTAAAGCTCATTCGGCCGGCACGTGTTCAAGACGATCTTCGTCTTCGCCCAGATCGCCGATGTCGTCGACGATCGCGACGATCTCGTCATGGGGCATGGTGGACATCTCGAGGCGGTAGGCCAGGAACCACATCATGGCGACGCCCGCCACCCACCACAGGACCTGCCACACCCAGATCGAGGGCATGCCGAACACCCACCAGGTCTCGGGCGCATTGGGATCGCCAAACAGCGTGTTGCCGATGACGGCGCCTGGACCGACGGCAAAAAAGAACCACAGCAGGGCGCTGATCCAGGCGGCGGGTATGAGGTGGCGCCGGTCGTCGGGGATGGCGGCGTTGGCGCGCAAAAAGTGGTGAAAGCTCTGGCGGTGCTGGCGCTCGGCGCGGTCTTGGGTCAGCGCCGAGACGACGAGCGCGGTGCCCAGATTGAGGACCATGCCCCAAAAGGCCGAGTGCAGGGTCAGCGGCCAACGACCCCAAGCGGTGATGCCGAGCAACTGGCCGAGCGAATCGGTGCAGATGACGCCGAGAATACCGGCCAGCAGACCGAGCGTGATGCCTTGCCGGGTGAACCAGGGCAGATAGCAGACGGCGATCAGGGCCGGGAACATCTGGAAGCCGAACGCGACGGCCAGGCCGCCGAGCAGGACCAGCGCGTCATCGGCATTGGAGGCGACGATCAGGGCGGCGATGACGATGAGGGCCACACCGAGCCGCCCCGACAGCTTTTGGGCGGCGTGAGAGGCCTTGGGCATTATAAAATGCTTCAACAGATCGCGCGTCAGCATGGCGCTGGCGGTCGACATGTAGCCGGCGCCCGTCGATTGCATCGCGGCAAGCGCACAGACAGCGAGCAATCCCACGACCCAGGGCGCGGTCCCGCCCATCAGGCCAATGAGCTGGGGCACCAGCATGCCCTGCTTGCCGGCCGAGTCCATAAGGTCCTGGTTGCCCAGTCCCGCGCCCAAAACGTTGTTGGTGAGATCGGGAAAGCGCTCGGCAAAGGCCACGTCGGCGCCCAGGAAATGGCCGCCGATGCCCTGGATGGCGGTGAAGGAAAACAAGATGAGGCCGATGGCGAAAGCCGATGCCCAGACCTGCTGCGGGGCGAAGGGGGCGGGACTGCGATTGGAGAAGGCCCACATCGAAAAGGCCGGCGCGGCCTGAATGCCCATCAGGGCCATCATGTAGGTGAGGATCATCATGCCGGTCCAACCCCCGCCGACGGCCGAGGGCCCGTTCGAGACGAACTGAATGACGCCGGGGATGGCGACGTAGTGGCTGTAGCCATCGGGCGTGCGAACCTCGTCCATGGCCGAAAGCGCCGCGACGCCCTCGTTGAAGCGGTCCCAGCCGCCGATATAGCTGAGCGCGATCATGCCGATCACGATGATGCCGAGCGCCAGCAGCAAGCATTGCAGCGTGTCGACATAGGCAACCGCGCGCAGACCGCCGGAGGCGACATAAACGAGGACGACGGCCGAGAGCAGCCACATGCCGGTGTTGACGTCCAACAGGCCGTCGGTCAGCACGTTGAACAGGAAACCCGATGCGCGCAGCTGGAGGCCCAGATAGGGAATCGAGAAACACAGCGCCACCACCACGGTGAGCAGGCGGATTGCGTCGCCGCGAAAATATTCCGAGAGCATCTCGCCCGGCGTGACGAAGCCGTAATGCTTGCCCAGAATCCATTGGCGCTTGAGGAAGAGCACGCCGGTCAAGGGGATCGTAATGGCGTAGAACGAGGCGTAGGCGTAGGGAAAGCCGTCGCGGTATTCCATTCCCGGATGGCCGACGAAGGTCCAGCCCGAAAACGAGGTCGCGGTGGCCGCCAGCACGAACACCCAGAGCGTGATGCCGCGCCCGGCGATGAAATAATCGCTCGCGGTTTTGGCGGATTGCGCGCCCCTGATGCCCCAATAAATGCAATAGGCCCAGTACAGAAACACAAAGATGAAAAGCCAAACGACTTTCGGCTCCATGGGTCTATTCTCTCCTTAGTTGGACCGGCTCAGGTCCGGCCGAGCGCCAGCGCCGATGACCGTCTCAACCGCCGCAGCGGCAATGGGCGCCATGGGCGTCGCGAATGGCCACCATGCTTCCCTCGATTGTATTGCGCAGATCCTGATATTGGCCGGCCACCAGGCCGAGATACTCGGCCGCTTCGATGGCGCCAAGCGCCCGCCGCAGCGCGGCCGCCTGGTCCTTGTCCAAGGGTGGATCCTTTTTCTTTTTCAGCCAAGCCGACATGACCTTTAGCGCCGCGTAAGGGCTAGGCGATTGCGCCACGTCATCCTTCAGCGCGCCATCGCCCGTAAGAGCAGCCAGTCGCGAGATGAGCGCTTGGAGCTGCGGCTTCTGAGGCGCGGCGGTGTTGGTGCTTGAGACGATTTGAGCGGAGGCTTCGCTGGACTGGGGCGTGGCGGAAACGATGTCGCCAGCTTTTGCCACCTTTTCGACGGCGATTGCGCGCGCGTCGCCGGCGGCCTTTGAAAAACGTTCGGCCCGCTGCCAAAAGTCCTTCATGCGGCCATCGAAGAATCCGACAAAGCCGATTGCACCGGTGCAGATGGCGGGATGGGCATCCTGTTTGAGGTAGCCGCGCAGATCCGTCGCAACCTTCTGGCTGACCCAGCCATAATTGCGCCGGCTCGACATCTCGGGGTCGATGCCGCGAGACCGGACGAAGACCCGCGCCATTCGATTGAGCTTGCGTGTCGCGCTGTTGTCGTCGGCCGGGCGGAACAGCCAACCGCCGCGGCGCGAACGGTCGCGCGAGCGCGCCCGCTTGAGGGCGTCGCCCATGGCATCGGAGTTGGCCTCGCGGACTTTTGTGATGGCGCCATAATAGGCCTGGGCGCAGTTGGAGACAGGCCAGTGCAGGGTGGTCTCATCACTTGGACCCTCGACGGCGGCGGCGGTCTCAATGACCGGAACCCTGATCTCTTTTTTGCGCGTGATGTTTCGCCGGCCCCAGCGCACGCAACGCCGCCGCGACCTGTTCCAGGACCGGGTGGTTGCGTAAGCGCGGCAATAGGATTTCTTTATCGTATTCGTGGTGACCTTGGTTTCGTATTTGGGGTTCGTTGGCTGGCGCAGAGTGACCTTCATGCGGCTTTCGCCGCGCTCTCCGATTTGGGGCGCGTCGGTCACTTTCAATTCGACCACAATCGTCTGCGCCTCGCCTTTTGCAAGGCCGCCAATCCGCACCATACGCACCGCGCCGTTCTCAGCCGTCGCCAGGTTCTTTCCAGAAACGCCCGCGATTTCGCCGTCCTCCGCCTCAAGCATGAGATCGGCTTGGGCGTCGGCGGCATCGCTCTCGTTGCTCACTGTGATTTCCGTGAAAACGGAACCGCCGGCGCTAAATAAGGCGCCTGGTTTGGCGGCGGTCAGAGCTGCGCGCAGCGCGCCGGCGGACAGTTCTGTTTTGACGTCGCCGGTCATACGCGATCGGGCAGGCGGCGTTATCTGGCGGGCGCTGCCGCGATCGGCCGATTCGGCCTCGGCAGGCAATTTGTGTAACGCGCCGTCCAGGCCGGTCATCAGCAATAGAATGAGGGCGCTTGCGAGAACCCAGTGAACGGCCCGCCCCATTGCGGCTGGGATGCGTCGCCGCCAAGCGTAGTTGGTTTTGTCAGTCGTGCGTCGCGCCACCCGTTGTCCTCCGCCACAAGGATTGGTCCGATCCGTATGCCCGCCAGCTGGTTGCCGGCGCGCGAGACTGTGTTTGTCATGAGATGCGCGCGGGCACAAGACAGCAGCGCGATCGGGTGAGCGCGGGTCTGGCCACGGGGCCAGTACAGCATGCGCTCAGGGCGATGCGGTTGGCTCTTTCTTGTCGCCGCCATTGCTGGTGCTGCTGGTGTGTACGGCCGGTTTTCCCGCTGCTGCTTTGGTCTCCATCCACGTCTTGAACTTGGCCTCGAGCGCGTCTCCATGGCTCAACCACCAGCCCGCGTCGACTTGCAGGGCGTGGCTCAGATTGGCATTGCTGGTCGGCAGGAAGCCGGCCATGGTCACATCGATCTCGGCGTGATCGCCAACCATCGCGACGGCCGACTTTCGCACCGGGCCATAGGGAAACCATTTGGCCTGCTGGGCCAGCCGGTCGGGCTTGGTAGAGAATTCTATGAAGCGCCGCGCTGCGGTTTTGTTACGCGACGTTTTTGGGATAGCCCATGAATTCATGGTGTAGAGCTGGCCGTGCCACATAATTGCCAGTGAACGGTTTTCGGCCATCAACGAACCGAAAGCGCGCGCGTTAAAGGCAGTCGCCATAACGGCCTTGCCGTCGGCCAGCAGCTTCAGATGATCCCCGCTGCCATTCCACCAGATGATGTCGTCCTTGATGCGCTCAAGAACGCCAAACGCCCGGTTCACGCCCTGCTCGGTGGCCAATTCCGCATAGACGTTTTCGGGGGCGACACCGTCGCCCAAAAGTGCGAGCTCCAGGGTGTATTTTGCGCCGCGCCGCAGCGCGCGCTTTCCAGGAAAGCGCTTTAGGTCGAAAAAATCTGCGGTTGTTTTTGGCTGTTTGCCCTTAAAGGCGCGCTTGTCGTAAACGACGACAGAGGACCAGGCGACGCTTGCAACGCCGCAATCGGTGAGCGCGCCCGGTAAAAAATCGTCCTTGGCCGACGTGCCGTCCCTGGCGGCCGTCAGACCCGCAGAAGATATGGATTCCAAAAGACCATCTCGGCATGCGCTCAGCAGGGCATCGGCGCTGAGGTCCACCACGTCCCAGTTTTGAAACCGGTAGGATCGGCCTTTGCCCAAAAGCGCCGAGCGTCCGCCGTGATACATCGAGGCTATGGCAATGCCGGTTTCCTTTTGGAAGGGCTGGAAATAGGCGATTTTCTGCGATTGCGCGTAGGCGCCCCCCCAGGATGCGATTGTCAGTTTGGAATCCTGGGCGGCGGCGGGCGCAGCCAGCAGCAACATTGCGCTTGCAATCAACATGGTCAGCCGGCTGGGCGCACTCATGTCATTCTGCCTCGTCACCTTTTCGTTGTTGTACGGCGGCCGGTCGCCGTCCGCCCTGTATACGCGTCTGGGTATGTGCTCACCAGGACCCGCACAGCTAAAAGGCACGTGGTGGTCCAATCAGGGCCGAGCGCCGCTCAATACGGGCCTCACTGTCTGCGCGTTTCTGCTCCAAGCGGAACGTCGGTTCAGACCATGGCCCCTGAATGTGGAGGGAGTGCGTCAACTCCGCAACGACCTGCTCGGCGTCCGGGGAGGGCGGTTCCTCGCCGGTCGGCAACTGGAGTCGCAAGTTGAGCAGGCGCGACGGGATATCGATGGTGCCGCTGCCGGTTATCTTGGAGGCGCCTGCCTGCACCACGAAGCTTTCGCTGCGCGCGGTGCCTTGCTCGAGAGCGAAACCGGTAGCGAGTTGCTCGAAGCTGGTCGCGTTGCCTTGGGCGGCAGTCCAACCCTGGACGTCGCCCTTGCGCGTCTCGGTCACGACTTTGTCGAGGTCGAGGTCGAGTATGCCAGCGGCCATCGAAACCGCCAGCGTGCCCGAAACGCCATCGAACCAATCATTTAGGGTGCGGCCACGGCCGTTCAGGTCGATTTCGACATCCAGCCCGCCCTCAAGAGGGCTCTTGGCGCTGAAGGTCTCGATGCAGGGCTTGGCCGCCAAGCCCGCAAGATTTGCGCTCAAGTGCAGCAACGGCGGAACCTGAGAGGTGTCGATTTCGAGCCGACCGCTGGCGCGGCCGTCAAACAGATCGAGAATGGAAAAGTCGGCCGAGAGCGCGCCTGACTTGATGGCGAGCGTCAGTGCGGTTTGACCGGCCTCGACGGAATTGGCCTCGAACTGGGTGGCCGAGACCCGCAAGTCGACATCGATATGCCGCATCAAAGGAAACGTGAATTCCGGACTTTTGCGGGACGCCGTCTCGCCTTCCTCTTCGACTTTGGTTTGCGGCAGGTACTGGTCGAGGTTCAGGGTCTGCAGCGCCAACGTACCCTCGATCTCCGGGCGCGGGCTGCCATAAAGGACCGCCAGAGCGCCAATTGCGCGGTTGCCGTCGAGTACATAGGTTCCGTTGTCGAAGGCGATGCGTTGTCCGACCCAGTTGAAATCGCCATCGGCCTTGAAGATTCCCAGTCCAGTGCCCTCGGCAATGTCGAGCCCCATCCAATGTGCAAATTTGCGCGTGTTGGGGAGCGAGAGATCGAGGGTGCCCGTCAATCTGATGTCCTTGTCGAGCGTTGCCTCTCCCTGGATCGAAGCAGATATCAGATTACCGCCAAGGGTCAGCCGCAGCGGCGCGCTCGCGGTCTGGGCGACAATTGTCGGCGCATCGGTCTGCAAATCGAAGCTGGCCGTTTGGCCGCGCCATTCGAACGCTCCCTCCAGGGCGGTGGCGCCTGTTTGCGACAGAGACAAATTGGCTTGGATGTTTCCCAACGTTTCGGTGCCTTCCGCACCAACGATCCGCAGGGCGCCCTGTTCGATGGTCATGCGTGAAAACGGCGCTTTGCGCAGTGCGCGCAACAGCAACGATTCTGTTGCAGCGCTTGCCGATTCCGCTGCGGCGCCGTTGCGCCTTTGGACCTCGAATGTGGGTTCAAACAAGGTCAGCCGGCTTATGCGCGGCTCCCCCCAAAGCAGCGACCAAACGCCGAATTCGGCTCTCAGAATTTTAACGTCAACGCGTTCCAGATCGGCCATGTTCGGCAGCGTGCGGAGCTTGACATTCTCAACTTCAATGCGGGTGCGCGGGAAAATAAATATCCGCGTCGGACCATCGATGGTCAACTCGCTGCCGGTCCACGCCACGAAGCGCGCCCTTAAATGAGCGCGCAACTCGTCCTTGTCCGTAAATGTCGAGCGCGCCGCCACGGCCGACATAGCCAGCACAGCAAGCACCAGTAATGTCATCAACACAGTTCTGGTACGCGTCAATCTGGACATTGCATCCCGGATGTTTGTAACCCCATGGCGACGGCGCCCAGCCCAATTCAGCGGGCCGGACCGCGGCTTTGGTCGAAAATTTGTCGCTCGGGGCGTCTGGACGTATAGATTATGTTTTAGTCGGTTTGACGATGCTTGGCGAGACTGCCGCGGCGCGTTTTGGCCTGAGGGAGTATCTTATGGTTAAGCCGCTGTGGCTACCTGACGCCGAGACTGCGCGCAACAGCAACCTCGCGAAATTCATTGAATTTATTGGCGCCGCACGAGGTCTCACCCATTTAGGTGCATGGAATATTTTGCCGTTGTTTTTACCTTCACTTCATCGGCGCTGACATCGGGCGCCAATTCGATGAGCTTGAAGGGGCTGTTGTGATCTGGTCGGTGGAAAACGCACAGATCGGTAACGATCATGTCCACCACATTAGTTCCTGTCAGCGGAAGGGTGCATCCGGGAATGAACTTAGGACTGCCGTCTTTGGCGCAATGATCCATCACCACGATGATCTTCTTGACGCCCGCGACCAGATCCATCGCGCCGCCCATGCCCTTGATCATCTTGCCCGGGATCATCCAGTTGGCGATATCGCCGTTCTCCGCAACTTCCATCGCACCGAGTACGGTCAGGTCAATATGCCCGCCACGGATCATCGCAAAGCTGTCGGCACTTCCGAAATAGCTCGACGACGGCAGTTCGCTGATCGTTTGCTTGCCCGCATTGATCAGGTCGGCATCTTCTTCTCCCTCATAAGGGAATGGTCCGATGCCGAGCATTCCATTTTCAGATTGCAGCGTAACTTCGATGCCGTCGGGAATATGGTTAGCTACCAAGGTTGGAATACCGATGCCAAGATTGACATAATAGCCGTCTCGCAGCTCTTTGGCCGCACGGGCGGCCATTTGATCGCGGGTCCAGCTCATGATGCACTCTCCCGCTTGCGGGTCATACGAAATTCGATTTTCTTGTCATAGGGCGCGCCGCAGATCAGGCGTTTGACGTAGATGCCCGGGAGGTGGATTGCATCGGGATCAAGCTCTCCCACTTCGACAATCTCTTGCACCTCGGCAACGCAGACCTTGCCCGCCGTTGCCATCGGCGCGTTAAAATTGCGCGCAGTCTTGCGGAATATCAAATTGCCCGCTTTGTCGGCTTTCCAGCCTTTGATTAGACATAGATCAGCAAATATGCCGCGTTCGAGAATATAATCCTCGCCGTCGAAATTCTTGACCTCTTTGCCTTCCGCGATCTGCGTACCGACCCCCGTTTTGGTATAGAAACCAGGAATACCAGCACCGCCGGCACGGCAACGTTCAGCCAGCGTCCCCTGTGGGCAAAATTCGACTTCGAGTTCACCCGACAGAAATTGTCGCTCAAATTCCTTATTCTCTCCGACATAGGAAGAGATCATCTTCTTCACTTGGCGGCTGCGCAGGAGCTTTCCCAGACCTTCATTATCGATCCCGGCGTTATTGGACGCAATCGTCAGGTCGTTGACGCCCGCTTCCTGCAGCGCATCAATTAACCGTTCGGGAATCCCGCAAAGACCGAACCCGCCAACGCACAAATGCATACCATCAAACAACAATCCATCGAGCGCAGAGACTGCATCAGGAAAGGCTTTCTTCATATACCAACTACCTCATGGCTAATATCGCGGCAGGTCGTTATCGTTTTGGAAAGCGCATCGGCAACGTATGGCTCGACCGAGCCGCCGCTGGGTGGTTGTACCAACACCCCAATCCGTTGACCTGCCCCCAATTGATTGGTCCAGTTCAATTTTAGTTCATGGTTGGCCTTTCCTGCAACGCAATGCGCATGGCCAGAGCGTTAAAGACACCGAGGCACTGGCCAATCCAGAAGCGCTCGATTATTTTCGAGATAGCGCCGAGCTTGCTCTTTGACGCAAGCTTGGGCATCGGCGGGGCCCTCCATCCCAACGCACAGTCACTCCAGCCGCGACGCAATTTATGATCGTTTGTTCGTGTAACGTTATTTCGCACCGCGACATCGAGGCCACCATTGCCGAATTGCGGGATCTGGATGCCAACGTCGTGCTGACGGCGGGGCTGGTTTACCGCACGATGGGACACAGGCCCCGATGCGGCAGCTGCCTGGCCCACATCGTGAAAATGATCCACGCCATCCACATGGTGGAGGACGAGGAGGAGGCCCGGCGCTGAGTGCTTGATGCGCTCATCCGAACCCCTACATTGTAATCATTCTAAAGTTACGATACGAACAGCCAGCCAATGCCCGCATGCTGGGGCTCAGAAGGAGGCGCATATGAAAGGCGACAAGACGGTAATCGAATATCTGAACAAGGCGCTGCGGCACGAGATGACGGCCGTCAACCAGTATTGGCTGCACTACCGGATTCTTGACGATTGGGGATTTGGAAAGCTTGCGAAAAAATCGCGCGAGGAATCCATCGAGGAAATGCAACACGCCGACAAGCTGATCGAACGCATCTTGGTATTGGAGGGTTTTCCCAACATGCAGGAGCTCGATTCGCTGATGATCGGCGAGGACATCAAGGAAGTCCTGGAGTGCGACCTCAAGGCCGAATACAGCGCACGCGCCCTCTATATGGAAGCCCGCGACGTCTGCCGTAAAAAGGATGACTATGTCACGATGCGGCTGTTCGAGACGCTGATCGAAGACGAGGAAGGCCACATCGATTGGATCGAAACGCAGCTCGATAACCTGAAGGCGATCGGCAAGGAAAATTACGGTCTGTTGCAGAGCCAGGCCGCCGATGACTCCGGCGACTGATTGGTAAGGTTCAAACCTAACTCGACGGCGACCTCATTCCGGGTCTGGCCAGTGCGATGGCGCGGTGCATCAATATGATCGGCGCCAGACCGATGGCGACGATGGTAAGCGCCGCCAGCGCGGCCTCCTCGAACTGATCGAGGCTCGCCAGCGTGTAGACATGGGTCGCCAAGGTATCGAAATTGAATGGCCGCAACAGCAGCGACGCCGGCAATTCTTTCATCGAATCGACGAACACCAGTAGTGCCGCCGCGCCGATTGCGGGCGCCAAGATGGGCAGGTGCACGCGAAACAACGTGCCGCCCAATCCGACGCCAAGGGTGCGTGAGGCGGCGTCCAGGTTGCGCGAAGTTTTCTTGAAGCTGGCATCGATCGGTCCAAGCGATACGGCCATGAAGCGCGCGGTATAGGCGAGGATTAGGGCGAAGACGGAGCCCGAAAGCAGCAAGCCCGTGGAGATGCCCAGGCTCGAGCGCATGAAGGCGTCGACCGCGTTGTCGAATGCGGCCAGCGGCACCAAGATACCAATGGCAAGAACGGTGCCGGGAACCGCGTAGCCCGCGGCCGCGACGCCGGTTGCCCCGTGCACGAGCTTGGAGCGCGTTGCGCGCCGGGCATAGGCCAGCAAAATGGCCAAGGTGACGGCGAGACAGGCCGCTGCGGCTGCGAGCATCAGGCTGTGGCCGGCATCGCGCCAAAAGGCGCCCTCAAGAGCGCTGCGGTAATTTTCCAAGGCAGAGCCGACGAGCACGCTGATGGGCAAGGCGAATCCGATCGCGACGGGCGCGATGCAGGCAATGAGCGCTGCGATACCCGACCAGCCCGTAAGGCGCTCTTCGGGCAGATGCCTGTATTTGCCGGTCGTGTGGTGGAAGCGTTGGCGGGCCCGGGCGGTGCGCTCGGCCCAAAGCAAAAAAATCACGAACAGCAGCATCACGCAGGCGATCTGGGCTGCGCCAGCCAGGCTGCCCCTATCGAGCCAGGTGGTGTAGACGCTGACGGTCAACGTGTTTACGCCGAGGAATTCAACGGCGCCGATGTCGTTCAGACATTCCATCAGCGCCAAGGAGATGCCGGCTACCAAGGCCGGACGGGCAAGGGGCAGGGCCACCTCCCACAAGCAACCCCAGGCGCTGCGGCCAAGGGTACGGCTCACCTCGAGCACGCAGACCGACTGCTGCAAGAAGCTGGCGCGCGCGGTCAGGTAGACATAGGGGTAGAGCACGAAACTCATGACGAGAATGGCGCCCCAGAGGGAGCGGATGTCCGGGAACCAGTATTGGCTCGCATCGCGCCAGCCAAACAGCGCGCGCAGGCTAGTCTGGATGGTGCCGGCGTAGTCGAACAGCTCGAGGTAACAAAAGGCGATGATATAGGTCGGCACCGCCAGGGGCAGAAGCAGCATCCACTCGAGCCAACCGCTCAGCGGAAAGCGGTACATGGTAACGAGCCAAGCCGTGCCGGCGCCGATAACAAGGGTAATCGCGCCCACACCCGTCATCAGCAACAATGTGCGGGCCACGGCACTCGGCAGAACGGTCTCGATCAGGTGCGGCCAGGTATCGCCGCTCGAATCCAACGCCAGGATGGCGATGGCCACAAGCGGAGCGCTCAGCAGGGCCGAGATAAGAAGGGCGCCAATCGACCAGCCGAGATTGCCGGCGCCCAAAACCCGGTTGACGGCAGAGCGCCAAGCGACCGGCCGTATTCCAGACGAATTGGTCAGGTCATGGGGCGTGGATGTCATGGCCGTGCCGCAAGTGACGGCTCACGAGCTGGGGCCGTCGTCGAAGGCGACCTTATCGACGAGATCGCTTGCGCCTTTGCGCTTGGCTGCCACGTCCTGCAACGCAATCTCGTCGGCTTTAAAGCTGCCCCATGATGTCACCATGGCGGACCAGGGCACGCCATCTTTTACCGGGTATTCGTGGTTGGTTTCGGCGTAGATGCGCTGAGCCTCGTCGGAGGAAAGATATTCCATCAAGGCCAGCGCGGCGGCCTTGTGGGGTGCGTTCTTGGCAAGCGACATGCCGGAAATGTTGACATGGGTGCCGCGGCCGCCGGTGTTGGGAAACAGCATTTTCACCGAAGCGGCCCACTCCTTTTGCTCGGGGTTCTTTTCGTTCAGCATCATCTGGGCCATGTAATAGGTGTTGCCGACCGCAAGATCGCATTCGCCCGAATACACGCCCTTGATCTGGGCGCGGTCATTGCCTCCGGGCTTGCGCGCCAGATTGTTCTTCAATCCTTGCAACCACTGCTCCGTCTGCGCCTCGCCCAAATGGGATGTCATGGCGGCGATCAGCGCCACGTTGTAAACGTGGTGACCCGAGCGGATGCAGATCTTGCCGCGCCATTTGGGATCGGCAAGTTCCTCGTAGGTGATGGCGTCTTGGGCAACCCGCGCCTTCGACGCATAGACGACGCGCCCGCGCCGTGTCAGAGCGAACCAATGACCTTCCGGGTCGCGGTAGCGGGCCGGAATGTTTTGGCTGATCGTCTCCGAGACGACGGCTTGAGTGACGCCCTTCCTGGCGGCGGCCGTGAGCTCGCCGACGCCCGTGGTGAGCAACAGATCGGCGGGGCTATTGAGGCCCTCGGCCGCGATGCGTTCGATCAAACCCTTTTTGGCGAAAATGACGTTGGCCTTGACGCCGGTCTTTTTCTCGAAAGCTTCGAGCAACGGGGCGATCAGGAACGGCTGGCGGTAGGAGTATATGTTGACTTCGCCGCCTGCGGCCGTCTCGGGCGCCGACTGTTGGGCATGGCTGCCGGAGGCCGCAATAAAGAGGCCCAGCGCCAGGGTGAAAAGAAACCTCAAGAGTGTTGTCTCGCGTGAACGCGTGGCGGACATGGAACGCTCCCAGCTGTGTCTTGTCTCGGCCAGGGATAAAGCGCAGACGATATGATGTGTCAACAATAATCGCTCAATTAAAACAGTTCTAAACTAACAGCTTATTTTTAAAATAATTCTAAAGACAAATAATAAGAGATATATTCTTCTATAAAGAAGAAATATATTTACAATTCTTGTGCAAATTACAAGAAGAAATGGGTAAAGAACAGCCCATTAGGCGTTGGCGAGACTAGGCCGTGTACTCATAAACGCGCACCGTTGACGCCACTCCGGAGAATGTCCGGCCAGAACCCAACTCCCGACGTTTTCGTACGAACCTCGGCACGGGGAAAATGTGCCGATCAATTCAACAAAATCTGCCATTGGTTGCCTCTCGGCATCACCTGCCAAAGGAGGGTTTTGCCCCATCTGAGATATCGGATTCTTCTGATTTGCGCTTGCTCCCCCCCTCAACCCGATGGCGCGGCGAACTCTATGGCATTGGCAATATGGCAACCACACCGTCGAAATGCCTTTATTACAGACGGCTACCAGAGTGGCCAATCACCTACGTTTTATGTAATCCCTCGCGGGGGCTCATTAGTAAATTCCAGGAAACAACCGGTATCTTACGCGGCTTGTGTACTCCTGATATCCCGGCAACTCTTCCTGTAGAGTCCGGTCTTCGAGTGCGGTTCTGATTACAGCGACAACCAGC
>JGI24023J19991_10001772_pt1 | contig 16250 bp, 15 predicted proteins | sample Cruoilmetagenom1_FD_19991 | JGI IMG/M metagenome (IMG submission 19991) | reverse complement strand
CCTCATCCGCCACAACTGCAAAGCCACGACCCTGCTCACCGGCTCGTGCAGCTTCAATCGCTGCATTGAGTGCTAACAGGTTGGTTTGCTCCGCGATGCCATTAATCACCGCAACAATAGTGTCGACACTATTAGTATCCTCACCCAGTTTATTAATAGTTTGTGAGGTATTTTCGATACTTTTCGCTAACTGATTAATACCGTCCATATTTTGTGAAACCAGGCTGTGCCCATTTGATGCAGCGTTATCCGCATCTGCTGCCGATGTTGCGGCCAGACTGGCATGTTGAGCCACTTCTTGCACCGTAGCAGTCATTTCATTCATTGCTGTGGCGACTTGTTCAGTTTCCGCACGTTGTTTTTCCATGCCTTGGTTGGTTTTCATTGCTGCAGACTGTAACTGTCCTGAAGCCGCAGACAATTCATTGGCGGAACCCGATACCTGTTGAATAATCATTTGCAGGCTGGTATTCATTTTATTAACGGCAACGGTAAGTTCAGTTAACTCATCATTTCCCATCGTTTCAAGCGGGCTGCCGGTTAAGTTACCATCGGCGATTTCCTTGGCACGGTTCACGACTCGTTGCAGTGGTATGGTAATCGCGCGACTAATAAATATGGCCACAACGATACCTATGCTTATACCAATGAAAATTCCAATCAGCATAGACAATTCCATGAAATAGGCTTCATCTTGCAGCAAATCCTTGTCTGTTTTTTCCAGTTTTTTCTGGTCGATACGCATGCCGTGTAGAATGTCCATTATCGCCTTGGCTCTTGGCGCTGCCTTGGTGCCTAACCAGTGATTAGCCAAGTTCCAGTCTGAGCCACTACGCTGTTTGAACATTAGTGTGGGATACTCAACAAACTCGGCACGAAGGCTTGAATAGTTACTCCAAGCCTCATGTTGCGAGACTGTCATGATGTCCGTCATGGCGGAAATTTGTTTAAAACGGGCCTCATTGACTTTCCATTTAGCATTAAAATTATCACGATACTTGATGTCACCCGATAGTAAATATGCACGAATATTGGCCAGGCCAATCGCAAATGACCCACGGCTATCTGCCATGAGTTTAAGGAATTGTTTGCGTTCGGGTGTTGCTGCCAATGTTGCTTCTTCGTCAATCATCGCGCTGATCGAAGTAAGGATTTTATTCGCGCGTGGAGCAGCCTGGGTTAACAAGGTTTTAAAAGCAGGGATTTCATTATCCGTATGGGCGATAGCCTCCACTTCCTGTTGTGCCTTGCGGAATTCTTCAACATATACTCCCATTTTATTGAGCTTTTCAATGTTTTCAGGGTTGGTCCAGTTTTTCGAGAATTTGCGCATTTGATTCATGGCATCATCAATTTCCTTCCATCCCACCAAGCGCGACTTTTTCATGGTAGCGCCTTTTTCAGGATCTTTACCCAAAATCATGTAACCACGCAATCCGGCCAGAGACAGGTTAATGCCATTTTCTAATTGTGCACCTGCTATTACTGTAGGAAAACGTAAATTCAGTAGACGATCTTCGATCGTCGCAACTTTGTTCATGCTGAAAAAGATATTTACGGAAACTGCGATCATTATCAGGATAATCGCACCAAATCCCAGAAATAGTTTATTTTTTACTGTGAGTTTCATATTCAGACCTTTAAATGCTATTTAGTAAAATGTTTTATGATTATTTATATCTTAAAAAAATGGTATCAATCCCCATTGAAATTGATGCCTATGTAATTAAAGGTGTCAGAGATCTGTAGCACTCAATGTTAATAATTTTATCGGCTATAATACTTTAAGCTTTAGTATTTAAAGGGATTGTAATGCGATAAAAGCGTGTAAAAATAATGCTAATTTTTCCTTATCNTGTAAATTAATTTCTTTCCTTGTTTTTTTAAATGGTTATTGGAATNAATTGTAAAACGNTCNNTAGATGTCCAAATGTTATATATGAAAAATGAGGATGAGTCAGGAGAAGGCAANCCGTGTTTCAATGAGAAAGCGGATACTTGATATATATCAAGTCCACAGGGATTTTTTTCACTTAGTATGGCAGCTATTCCGATTNCCTAAATCAGAAGGGAGACAATAATGAGTGGAGCATTCACCAAGACCATGGCCCGAAATATTTTTTATGGGGGGTCCGCNTTTTTTATCCTGTTATTTCTAGCCTTGACTTTCGATACCAGTCGAGCCCTGCCGCAACGCGATAACCGTGCTGTTATTACTGAGCAAGTCGCCCTGGGCAAGATGGTTTGGGAAGTGAATAACTGTATCGGTTGTCATACCCTGCTGGGTGAAGGTGCTTATTTTGCTCCGGAGCTTGGTAATGTATACAAACGATTCGGCAACAGCGAAGAGGCGATTATCGCCTTTATCAAGTCGAGGCCGAAAGAGGGTGTCCCCGGCAGGCGCAGTATGCCGCAGTTTAACTTGACGGATGAAGAGCTCGAGGCATTGGCAGCGTTCCTGAAGTATAGCTCCGAAATCGATACTGCCAACTGGCCACCGAATATTCAGGGTTAAGGGAGAATAATAATGAAATATCAATCACAAGCTGTTGCCAAACCTTACTTCATCGCTGCCATTGGCCTGTTTATTGGTCAGGTGCTGTTTGGGCTGATCCTGGGGCTGCAATATGTTTGGGGTGATTTCCTGTTTCCGGAAATCCCATTCAATGTCGCACGCATGGTACATACAAACCTTCTGATTGTATGGCTGTTGTTTGGCTTCATGGGCGCCGCCTATTACATGGTGCCCGAAGAGAGTGAGACCGAACTGCATAGCACAAAACTGGCCTGGATACTGTTTTGGGTGTTCCTGGTTGCGGGTGCATTGACGGTACTTGGCTATCTACTGGTACCCTATGCCACGCTGGCTGAAATAACGGGTAATAAATACCTGCCGACGATGGGACGGGAATTTCTCGAGCAGCCCACGATCACCAAGGTCGGTATCGTTGTTGTTGCTCTCGGGTTCTTGTACAACGTTAGCCTGACTGTATTGAAGGGTCGAAAGACCGTTATTAGCTGGATACTATTGCTAGGCCTGTGGGGTCTGGCGATCATGTTCCTGTTTTCTTTCTATAACCCGGATAATCTGGTGCTGGACAAGTACTACTGGTGGTGGGTGGTGCATCTCTGGGTTGAGGGTGTCTGGGAGTTGATCATGGCTTCCATCATGGCGTTTATCCTGATCAAGGTGACGGGTGTGGATCGCGAAGTCATCGAGAAGTGGCTGTATGTGATTATCGCCATGGCCTTGATTACCGGCATCATCGGTACTGGCCATCACTACTACTGGATCGGTACGCCAGAGTACTGGCAATGGTGGGGTTCCATTTTCTCTGCACTGGAACCACTGCCGTTCTTTATGATGGTCATCTTTGCTTTTAATATGATCAATAAACGTCGTCGAGATCATCCCAATAAAGTGGCGGCTTTGTGGGCGATGGGTACTGCGGTGATGGCATTCCTTGGCGCTGGTGTGTGGGGATTTATGCATACACTGGCCCCGGTAAACTACTATACTCATGGTAGCCAGATTACGGCTGCACATGGGCATATGGCATTTTATGGGGCTTATGCGATGATTGTTATGTCTATTATTTCCTATGCCATGCCGATATTGCGTGGACGTGAGGCGGCTAATAGTGAGAAATCCCAGGTGGTGGAGATGTGGTCCTTCTGGCTGATGACAGTGGCGATGGTATTCATCACGCTATTCCTGACCGGTGCCGGTATCCTGCAAACCTGGTTACAGCGTATCGGCGATAATCCCTTACCCTTCATGGAGGCACAGGACAAGATCGCCATTTTCTACTGGATGCGTGAAGTCTCAGGGGTCATATTCCTGATAGGTCTGCTGCTTTATGTTATCAGCTTTTTTGTCGGTGGTGAGGAAGCCAGGCTGGACTCCAAAGGTGCATCTGCAACTGCGAGTCCTGCCATGCGACGCACCGATGAGGTATAAATCATGACGGAAGCAGTGCAGTCAACACGGGGAGTGGGTAAGGTGGACATACCCTTCTACGTACCTCAGGGTAATGAAGTGGAGTTGTTTGAACACGCCTTTCATCACCAGCTTCCTGTGTTGATCAAGGGACCCACTGGTTGTGGTAAAACCCGTTTTATCACCCATATGGCGGCGCGTCTTGGCAGGCCACTGCATACGGTCGCCTGTCATGATGACCTGACAGCAACGGATCTGGTCGGTAGACATCTGATTAATGGCCAGTCAACCTATTGGGTGGATGGTCCGTTGACCCTGGCGGTGCGTGAAGGGGGGATCTGTTACCTGGATGAGGTTGTTGAGGCACGCAAGGATACCACGGTGGTATTGCACCCCTTGTCCGATGATCGCCGTATTCTGCCACTGGAGCGTACTGCTGAAGAATTGCATGCCCCGCCGGAATTTATGCTGGTAGTGTCATATAATCCTGGCTACCAGAACTTGTTGAAGGGCATGAAGCCAAGCACCCGTCAGCGTTTTGTTTCGATACGATTTCGTTATCCGCAAGCATCACTGGAACAGACGATACTGGTTAGGGAAAGCGGTATCGATGAAGAACAGGCTGAACGCCTGGTGGCATTAGGTAATGCCTTGCGCGCACTGGAGCACCATGACCTGGAAGAAAGTGCCAGTACACGACTCCTGGTGTATACGGCCACCCTGATACGAGGTGGTTTCGATCCGCTGCAAGCCTGCAGGGCTGCATTGGTAGAACCGTTGACGGATGATCTTGAAACGGTGGAGGCGCTGATGGAGGTGGTCCATGCCACCTTTGGAAATTAATGCAGGTAGTAGTAGCGATACAACGGGTAAGGATCTTGCCATCAAGGCAGAGGTCTTGTATCTGGCCAATCTACTGATCCTGCCTGGCATAGCATTTATCGTCTTACTGGTTTTCTATTTTCGCAATAGACAAAGTGCATCGGGATTGGCGGCCTGTCATTTGCAACAGACCCTGTTTGCCAGTATCTGGGCGGGGGTCCTGATTGTCGTACTGAATGCAGGTATTATTCTCTTCAGTGGATATGACTCACCGACAACCTGGGTCATTGTGATTCTGTATTTTACCGTGGTGCATGCCTCATTCGTACTGCTGGGTGCATTGGGCCTGGCCAGTGCCATGTCCGCTAAACATTATCATTTTCCCTTGGTGGGCAGATCATGTCCGGGGTAAATCGTATTCATGTGGATACCAGCATGACCAATGATCATCAGCAGCGCCATTCGATGACCCGCTTGCAACACAGGCGCCGTCTGTTACAAATGGTTTTCTTTCTGATTTTTATTCTCGCACCACCGCTTGATCTGTTTCGCTTTGATCTTACCCAGAGTCACTTTGTGGTTCTGGGTGCAACCTGGTCACTCGGACTTGATGCGGTTATCTCCGGAGAGGTAGGGGCCACGCAAGCATTTACGGGTTTTTTCATCCGTGGATTACTTCCACTGGCTTTCCTGGTCGGGCTGTTTATCTGGGTGTCCTGGCGTTACGGCCGCCTGTATTGCGGCTGGCTCTGTCCGCACTTCTCGGTGGTCGAATGGATCAACGGTTTGATGCGTCGGGCGACGGGTAAATCCAGTCTATGGGATCGAAAAAAATCACCCGAGACCAGAGCAGATGGCCAATCACGACCAGTCAACCGACTATATTGGTTGGCGTTGATCGCATCAGTTCTGGTGTTTTCCTTTACCTGGGCCTTGGTGTTGCTGACGTATTTACTCCCCCCTGTGATGATATACAACAATCTGATACAGGGTACGCTGACCTTTAATCAGTCCTTGTTTCTAAGTGTGGGAACGGTCATCTTTGCCCTGGAATTCATGTTTGCACGCCACCTGTTTTGNCGTTTTGGTTGTGCTGTCGGTGTATTTCAGAGCCTGGTGTGGATGGGTAATCGCAAGGCCATGGTGGTGGGATTTGATCGTAAACGTTCCGATGTATGCAAGGATTGCCAGGTGGCCTGTGAGCATGAATGCCCGATGCGCCTGAAGCCGCGTTCGATCAAACGTAAAATGTTCACCTGTACCGAATGTGGCCGATGCCTGAGTGCCTGTGAACAAGTTCAGGAGGGTCTGGCGAATGGCAGACCTCCTTTGTTGCAGTGGGTGCAAGATGAATGCGCCCTTGACGTATCCTCCCGAGATTTCGGTGTTCGTCCACAAGTTCCCTGTGACTGTTACAAACGTTAGGAAAGACTATGGAAGAATGGGTTGGTAAAGTCTGGCATCGTTATATTACCGGGATTTCACACACTCGTTATCCTGAGGCGGCGGTAACACTGGAAGAGGTGCGCAAAACCATCGGCATTGTATTTCGTGCCCTGGGTGGAGACGGCGGCTTGCGCATCGATGCAGCGACGGCAGTGTCACACGGCGCCCGACGAACCTGGCTACAACGTCTCGCAGGCAGTAACAAGAGAACAGAATACAGCTGGCGTGATGACGAGGCCCTGTGTTTGCCATCTGTCATGGATGTGTTTCCTACGCGCTCCCTGAATCGTGATCTTTATATCTGGCTGGCTGCACTGGCTTCTGATGATACCCGCCAGGAACAAGGCTGGGTCACGGCTAACCAATGGCAGACACGCCGTGTCCTGCATCGTTTTCCGGGTTTACTATCGCGCTATCGTCGACTGGTGGAAGCACAGATTGCCTTGCGTCCACCACTTGAGGGTTTAGCGAATGACGAGGCAGGAGTCGAATGCGCTATACAGGCAGCCATGCATAATCCCGGTGAGGTGTCCGAGCCTGAGCCTGCGAACCAGCCGCCTCAGCCGGTCTACCTCTGGTTGTATCCACCCCCTGGTAAAACCCAGGCGAGCCGAAGTCTCCCTGATGAGCAGGAAGACAAGCAAGGCCATACTCGCAATGCCAAGGACAAACGCAGGCGTCGGGCAAAGCGTGTGAGCATGCCCGATGGCAAAAAGGGTTTGTTGTTTTATCGTTTTGAAACCATCTTTAGCTGGGCCGAATATCTCAATATCGATCGCAGCACCGATGAGGATGAGGATACCGAAGACGCCGAGAACATAGCGGATGACCTCGACGAGATGAGTGTCGCCAGAGACCGGCAAGCCACCGCCAGCCGGGTTCGCTTCGACCTGGATCTGCCATCGGAGGCCAATGATGATCTGATGTTGGGAGAAGGAATTCTGCAACCCGAATGGGATTATAAATCCAATACACTCCGCCCCGACTATTGCAGTGTACAGCCCATGATCGCTGCCGATGCACAGGCCTGTGAATTACCGCTCAGTCTTCGACTTACGGCTCGTCGTCTACGACAACAGTTTGAGATGCTGATGCCGTCACATACCTGGCACCGTGGTCAACAGGAGGGTAGTGAAGTTGACATGGATGCCTTCCTGCAGCATCTCGCTTTACGCGCCAATGGCAGTGCCGATGCCGAACAAGGCCTGTATCGCGATTTTCGTCGTGGTCACAGGGACCTGGCCTGCCTGTTATTGGCCGATCTGTCTCTGTCCACCGATACCTGGGTGAATAACGATTCCCGCGTGATCGATGTGATCCGCGATACGCTGTTTTTATTTTCGGAAGCGCTAGCCCCCACGGGTGACCAGTTTGCACTGTATGGTTTTTCATCGCGTAATCGTTCGCACGTCAGAATGCATACCTTAAAGGCCTTTGATGAATGCTATGGTGGCATCATTCGTGGCAGAATTGCTGCGATCAAACCCGGTTTCTATACCCGCATGGGTGCTGCGATTCGTCATGCTACAGCGCAATTGGTAAAACAGGGGGCAAGCCAACGCTTGTTATTGATTGTGACCGATGGCAAACCCAATGACCTGGACTGCTACGAAGGACGTTATGGAGTGGAGGACACGCGCATGGCGGTGCTTGAGGCCAGGCGGCAAGGTCTACGACCCTTTTGCGTGACGATCGATGATCGTGCCGAGGACTATCTGCCGCACCTGTTCGGTAGCGAAGGTTATGTATTGATTCGGCGCCCGGAAGAACTTCCAGGACGTTTACCCGTACTTTATGCACAACTGACGCGCTGATGCTGTTTGAATAGTGCCTGTCGGGATTGTTGGCTTGAGCTATGTTAAGGATACGTGGTGTCGTAGCTGCTATCTTTAAAAATTCAAACTGTGCCGGAATCAAACAAAATGAATCGAGGCGTGTGGATGAATCGTAATATCATCAATATTAACATCAGGTTGACACTGACCCTGTTCTTGTTNTCCCTGGGTGTCTCCGTATCAGCGAATGTNGANCCATCTATAGCATCCCACATCAAGANATTTTTCCCGAAAGCGGGGCAGATTGAAATGATGAAGGGTGATCCACCCGCTATGGCTGTGTTAGAGAATGGCAGCGTGCTGGGTTATGCCTATCTGAGTGACCAGGTGGTTTCGATTCCTGCCTATTCCGGCAAGCCGATCAGCACACTGGTAGCGTTTGATATCAGTGGAAAGATTCGCGGTGTCAAAATAATCAAACATGAAGAACCCATCCTTGTCATCGGTGTAAAGCCGACTGATCTGGATCGTTTTGTCAATCAGTATCTGGGTAAATGGGTTAATGCGCGTATCAAGCTGGGTGGACGTGAGCGTGATGGTTATATCACGCTCGATGGTATTAGTGGTGCCAGTATTACGGCTATCGTGTTGAATGCATCTATTATGCGTTCGGCACAACAGATTATAAAGGCACATGGTATAAGTTTTGAGCAAGACTCGCATCGTTCAACTATCCAGGGGAATAATTTACGCAGTGCGGAACCGTCTCAAGGTCCTTTGTGGGAAGTCTATTGGTATGACCGGGCCGCGGAAATAACAGTCCTGTTACTGGGATTATTTCTATTGACCTTGATCCTGTTATTTCAGGATTGGCTCGCCAAACGACCGACTCTGTTACAAAGACTTCGCTATGCATTTCTCGCCTTTACCCTGTTATACATTGGTGTTTACGCCATGGCCCAACTTTCTGTGGTTAACGTACTCACCTTTATCAGGGCAGCTGTCCACCAGTTTCAATGGGAGGCCTTTCTGATAGATCCCATCCTGTTTATTCTTTGGGGTTTTGTGGCAATAACGCTGCTGTTATGGGGGCGGGGCGTGTATTGTGGCTGGTTATGTCCCTTCGGTGCTCTGCAGGAATTTACGCACAAGCTTGCCCGGTATCTCAAAATACCCCAGTTTGAATTCCCGGAGATCGTACATGATCGTTTGTGGGCCGCCAAATATGTGTTGTTCATCCTGTTATTCGGTTTGTCCCTGCAATCATTGGAAGTGGCCTTGCCTTATGCAGAGGTAGAGCCTTTCAAGACGGTGTTTGCACTACATTTTCAGCGCGACTGGCCCTATGTATTGTATGTAGTCATTCTCTTGCTTGTGACCTTGTTTAATCGCAAGTTCTTTTGTAAATATCTATGCCCGTTGGGGGCCGCGTTGGCGATCCCGGCCAACCTCAAACTGTTTGACTGGTTGAGACGGCGTAAGGAATGTGGCCGACCTTGCCAAACCTGCGGGGAAGAGTGTGAGGTGCGTGCCATCCGCGCAACCGGTGAAATCAATCATCATGAATGCCACTACTGTCTGGATTGTCAAATTACCTACTATAACGATCACAAATGTCCTCCTGTAGTGGAGAAACGTAAGCGTATGGAAAGACTTCGTGCGCGTCAGGAGGGAGTACAGCATGTCACTAAGGAAGATATATGATGATCTATGAAACAGGGTGGCACGAAAGTTCAGACTGTAGCTGCCCAGATTGACATAGATCAAGGTATTTGTGTGAGACTTTTGTAATGTAGCGGGACAGATTTGATTATCGTTATCTATAACGAGGAGATAAGGACATGAACGTAAAATTGATTGTTACTGCCATATCTGCAACATTATTATTTAGTGCAGGGGCGACATCCCTGTGGGCTGCCAAAACGACTGAACATCCGGATACGCCTGAGTCGGAATTGCGTTATAAGGGGGCTCCTGTTCCTATTAAACCAGGAGAAGCCAAGGATGTTGTTTCGCCCAAAGCGCCACATGTAAGCAGCGAGGAGTTTGCACGCGCCAAGCAGATTTTCTTTGAGCGCTGTGCGGGTTGCCATGGTGTGCTGCGTAAAGGGGCAACCGGTAAACCACTGACTCCTGATATCACCCTGCCAAAAGGAACCGAATACCTGAAGGCATTCATAGGCTTCGGTTCACCTGCCGGTATGCCTAATTTCGGTTCATCCGGTGAACTGAATGAGAAAGATGTCGATNTNATGGCGCGTTTTCTCCAGCATGAACCGCCTATTCCCCCTGAATTCGGTATGAAGGAAATGAAGGCTACCTGGAAAGTGGTTGTCGCTCCGAAAAATCGTCCGAAAAAGAAGATGAATAAATATAACATTGAGAACATATTCTCAGTCACCTTACGTGATGCCGGGCAGGTCGCTTTGATCGATGGAGATACCAAGAAGATAATCAATATAGTCGATACCGGTTATGCGGTGCACATTTCACGTTTGTCTGCATCCGGTCGCTACTTGTTCGTCATAGGTCGTGATGCCAAGGTCAATATGATCGATCTGTGGATGAAAGAACCGGGTACCGTTGCGACGATCCGTGTCGGCATGGAAGCACGTTCAGTGGAAACGTCGAAATACAAAGGGTTTGAAGACAAGTATGCCATTGCCGGTGCCTACTGGCCTCCACAGTATGTCATCATGAAAGGCGATACACTCGAACCACTGAAGATCGTATCGACTCGTGGCATGACTGTCGATACGCAGGAGTTTCATCCTGAACCACGTGTTGCTGCCATTGTAGCCTCGCATGAGCGTCCTGAGTTTATTGTGAACGTCAAGGAAACCGGTAAGATATTGCTGGTGAACTTTGCCGACATTAATAACCTGCAAGTGACCACAATTGCTGCTGCCCGCTATTTGCATGATGGTGGTTGGGATTCCACCAAACGCTATTTCCTTACCGCTGCGAACAAGTCTGACAAGATTGCCGTGGTCGATTCCAAAAAAGGAAAGCTGGAAGCAATGGTGGATGTAGAGAAGATTCCCCATCCTGGTCGTGGAGCCAACATCAAGGACCCTAAATATGGTCCGGTATGGGTCACCAGTGCCCTGGGTAACGAGAATGTCACCTTTATCGGCACCGATCCGGTGAAACACAAGAAAAATGCCTGGAAAGCTGTTCGTGTGCTAAGTGGACAGGGCGGTGGGTCACTGTTTGTGAAGAGTCATCCGAAGTCTCATAACCTCTATGTAGACAGCCCCTTGAATCCGGATACCAAGATCAGCCAAAGTGTTGCAGTCTTCGATACACGTGCTCTGGACAAGGGCTACAAGGTATTACCGATTGCTGAATGGGCCAAGCTGGGTGAAGGTCCCAAACGTGTGGTACAGCCTGAATTCAACAAGAAGGGCGATGAGGTCTGGTTCTCTGTGTGGAGTGGCAAGACACAGGAATCTGCTATCGTCATTGTTGATGACAAGACCCGTAAGCTGAAACACGTCATTAAGGATAAACGCCTGGTGACACCAACCGGTAAATTTAACGTGTACAACACCGTACATGATGTTTACTAGCTGAGAGAACAGAATGGGGCTAATACCCCCATTCTGTTCTGATGACACTGGATTATGGCAGGGGATAATATGACGGTGACAGCAAAGGTGTACCTTGTTGGTGCTGGCCCGGGAGATCCGGATTTACTAACTGTCAAGGCACTACGCCTGCTGCAACAGGCTAAAGTGGTCGTATATGACCGTCTTGTATCACGTGAAATCCTGCAATTGATACCAGCAGGTACCAAGCAGGTCTATGTCGGCAAGGTGAGTGGCAAGCATCATATGGATCAGGATGCCATCAATAAATTATTACTGATACTTACCAAAACAGGGGGTGAAGTGATACGTCTGAAGGGTGGCGATCCCTTTACCTTTGGCCGAGGTTCCGAAGAAGCACAGTTCCTGGTACGTCATGGAGTAGACTACGAAGTAGTGCCGGGGATAACGGCAGCGGCAGCATGTAGTGCCTATGCCGGAATACCACTAACCCATCGCGGTGTTGCACGAAGTGTTCAATTTGTCGTAGGCCATTGCAAGGCGGATGAGCCCCTGGACCATGACTGGCATGGTCTGGCCAGTTCTGAAAACACACTGGTCTTTTATATGGGGTTGGCAAATGTTAGAGAAATCCGTAATGAACTCGTTGCTGCGGGGATGTCGGCTGAAATGCCGGTCGCTCTCATTGAGAATGGTACGCTGCGCAGCCAGCGGGCATTGATTACAACACTGAACGATTTACCCAAAACCGTTACAAGTGAATTGGTACGTACCCCGGCGATGATCATTATCGGGCGCGTGGTGGACTTTGCAACCGAGCTTGCCTGGTTCGGCTTGAGCACAGACGAACAATATGAAGATCAATATTCAGCTAATGAATCGAAACAAGCGGGTGTATAAAACGCTGTTATTGGCAGGCCTATTGTTGGCAGGTAACGTGAGCGCCGAGCTTTCCGTAGAACACCAGGCCCGCTTGCTTCATCTACTCAGGCATGATTGCGGTTCATGTCATGGTATGACGATGAAAGGAGGGCTTGGACCTGCATTATTACCTGAAACCATGACTGCCAAGCCAAAAGAACTCATGGTGCAAACCATACTCGAAGGGCGTAGTGGTACGGCCATGCCGCCATGGAAAACATTGCTAGGTAGGGATGAAGCAGCCTGGCTGATAGAAACACTGACGAAAGGACTGCCCAGTGAATAGAAGCTGTCTAAATGTATTCTTGTTGTTACTCCCGTTATGCTTAAGTGCATGTACCACTATACGCGGAAGTGGCGATCTGGGCCTGGTGGTCGAACGTGCCGATGGCAGTCTGCTCATGGTGGAAACCACGAATAAAAGCATACTCGGACATATCGATGGCCTGGGTGATCTTTCCCATGCCTCGATCGTGTATTCACGTGACGGGCGCTACGGTTACGTATTCGGTCGTGACGGTGGTCTGACCAAGGTAGATTTGTTGCGAGGGACAATCAGTAAGCGGATTATTCAATCGGGCAATAGCATCGGCGGTGCCATCTCGCAGGACGGTAGCCTGGTGGCAGTCTCCAACTACAAGCCAGGCGGAGTGCGTATTTTTAATTCAACAACGCTGGAACCCATAGCGGATATTCCTGCCATCGATGCAGCGGGAAGACAGTCCAAGGTGGTGGGTCTGGTGGATGCGCCGGGCGATCGTTTTGTATTCAGCCTGTTCGATTCAGGCGAAATCTGGGTGGCCGATGTAACCGATCACACTGCACCCGTCGTACATAAATTCACGAATATCGGCCGCAACCCTTATGATGCCTTACTGAGTCCAGATGGCCGATATTATATTGCCGGTCTATTTGGTGAAGACGGCATGGCCTTGCTGGATCTCTGGAACCTGGATGCCGGTGTAAAAAGAATCCTGCCGGATTATGGGCGNGGCAAGCGCAAGTTGCCCGTGTACAAAATGCCACACCTGGAAGGTTGGGCGATGGCCGGCGATCTGGTTTTCGTGCCGGCAGTCGGGCAGCATGAGGTACTGGTGATCGATCGACGTAATTGGAAACAGGTGGCCAGCATACCCGTGCATGGCCAACCGGTTTTTGTCATGGCGCGTCCTGATGCACGTCAGGTGTGGGTCAATTTCGCCCATCCCCGTAATGATACGGTACAGGTGATCGATGTCGTTGACCTGAAGATTATTAAATCGCTCACGCCGGGCAAGGCGGTTTTACACATGGAGTTTACACCACGTGGTGAGCAGGTATGGATTTCAGTGCGTGATGCTGATCGGATTGATGTATACGACACCGATACACTCACGCGTGTGGAATCCCTTGATGCGAAAAAACCTAGCGGTATCTTCTTTACCTCTCGAGCAAACAAAATTGGTTTATAGCGGGGTGCTGAAAAAATGATACAGACCGAAGCAGAACAGCAGGCAGGGACAGATCTCGGCGACCTGGAGAAACGCTTGCTTGATACTTACCAGCATGGCTTGCCATTGAGCCCGACNCCCTATGCAGAGATGGGTAAAGCNCTGGGTGTCAGTGAGCAGGAAGTTATCGATGCGCTCGAACGTTTGCAGGCATCGCACACGATCAGTCGTGTAGGCGCGGTATTCAAACCCAATCGAATTGGTGTCAGTACCCTGGCGGCTATGTCGGTTCCTGCAGTGCAGTTGGAATCCGTCGCCCAACAGATTAATCAGTACCCGGAAGTGAACCACAATTACGAACGTGAGCATGCTTACAACCTATGGTTTGTGGTCACTGCCGCCCATTCGCAGCAATTGCAAGCTGTATTGAATGACATTGAAAGCCGAACTGGCTTGATGGTGATGTCACTGCCATTAGTGGAAGATTACCACATCGACCTGGGTTTTCCTTTGCAGTGGGGTGAATCGAATCAGGATGGTTCCTCTGGGGGAATAGACATATGATCCGGCTGGATGAAAAAGATCGACGCGTGATCGCTGCGATCCAGTCTGGCTTGCCATTGGTATCCCGGCCCTACGCACTAATCGCAGAACGTGCAGGGATGGAAGAGGGTGACGTCCTGAAGCGAATCCAGTGGCTGCAAAAACAGGGTGTGATCAAACGCATGGGCGTGGTCGTGCGTCATCATGAGTTGGGCTATCGTGCCAATGCCATGGTGGTCTGGGATGTGCCGGATGATCAGGTAGCGGAATTAGGTCATTGTTTTAGCCAGTTTGAATTTATCACCCTGTGTTACCAGCGACCGCGACGACTACCCCAGTGGCGTTATAACCTGTTTTGTATGATTCATGGGAAGGATCGGCAAACGGTTATGGAAAACCTTGATCACTTAGTGGAATGCTGTGGCGTACAGGCGCTGCCACGAGATGTCTTATTCAGTTGCCGCCGTTTCAAGCAACGCGGTGCCTTGTATGTGCATCAAGGTGATGCTGAACGGCAACAGACAGGAGGGTGTTAAGGTTTGGACGCCGTTGATCAGAACATTATCAATACCTTGCAACAGGGTTTTCCTATCAGTGAATGCCCCTATGAGGAAGTGGCTGGCCAACTGGGGATCAGTGAAGGTGATCTGTTACAACGTATACAAGATTTATTAAATGCCCGGCTGCTGACCCGCTTTGGTCCTATGTATCATGCCGAACGCCTGGGTGGTGGTTTGACCCTGGCGGCCATGGCCATAGCCGAACAAGATTTTCAGAGTGTTAGTGAAACGGTTAATAAGTATCCGGAAGTAGCACATAACTACCGCCGTGAACATCAACTGAATATGTGGTTTGTACTGGCTACCGAAACACCCCAACGCATTACACAAGTGATTGCAGATATCGAAAAGAAAACCGGTTACCCGGTCTACAACATGCCCAAGGAAGAGGAGTTCTTTGTCGGCCTGAAGTTTGAGGCATAGATATGCAAACAGCACAACACAACAAGCTTGACGCACAGGGACAAATCGATGCGATTGATCGGCGCATTATCGAGGCGACCCAGGCAGGGCTGCCACTGGTATCACGTCCCTACCATGCCGTGGCCGAACAAGTTGGTATTGCTCCACAGGAGCTTATGCAAAGGATGCAAGCTATGCAGGCCAGTGGTGTGATCCGGCGTATTGGTGCAGTACCTAATCATTATGCCCTTGGTTACAAGGCCAATGGCATGTCGGTCTGGAATGTGGACGATGAAAGAGTGACCGAGTTGGGTCAGCGTATAGGACAACTGGAGTTCGTCAGTCACTGTTACCGTCGCCCGCGCCATTGTCCAGATTGGCCTTATAACCTGTTTATCATGGTGCATGGGCGCAGTCGCGCAGAGACGACAGCAAAGGTCGCACGGATTGCCAGTCTACTGGGACAATACCAGCACGGGCATGATGTGCTGTACAGCAGTGCCATACTCAAAAAAACCGGTCTTCGATTAAAGCGGCAGGAGAAATAACATGTTTCGTTTATCCCGTTACATGGAGGAAGTAAAAGACCCGCAAGCATTGGGTCCAAAACGCCATCCTCCCGGCCCCGTGGTGATTTGGAATCTGGTGCGGCGTTGTAATCTCACTTGCAAGCATTGTTACTCGATATCCACCGACCGTGATTTTCCCGGTGAACTGTCGACCGATGAAGTGTATTCTGTGATGGATGACCTGAAAGCATTTCATGTACCCGTATTAATCCTGTCCGGTGGTGAACCCTTGCTGCGTCCGGATATTTTTGATATCTCCCGGCGTGCGAAGGCAATGGGTTTTTATACCGG